>ENA-UOUJ01000321-UOUJ01000321.1-activated-sludge-metagenome-genome-assembly--contig:-NODE-321-length-36225-cov-10.071468_pt1 | contig 36225 bp, 42 predicted proteins | sample MGYA00249839_ERZ747224 | MGnify/ENA primary metagenome ERZ747224 (study PRJEB28782, sample SAMN03220277) | activated sludge metagenome | biome: wastewater; feature: sewage sludge; material... | reverse complement strand
TTCCGCCAGAACCTGCTCGGCAAGCGCGTGGACTACTCCGGTCGTTCCGTGATCGTGGTCGGCCCGCAGCTGAAGCTGCACCAGTGCGGCCTGCCGAAGCAGATGGCGCTGGAGCTGTTCAAGCCCTTCGTCATGAAGCGGCTGGTGGACCTCAACCACGCCCAGAACATCAAGTCCGCCAAGCGGATGGTGGAGCGCTTCCGCCCGCAGGTCTGGGACGTGCTGGAAGAGGTCATCACCGAGCACCCGGTGCTGCTGAACCGCGCACCCACCCTGCACCGCCTCGGCATCCAGGCCTTCGAGCCGATGCTGGTGGAGGGCAAGGCCCTGCAGCTGCACCCGCTCGTCTGCGGCGCGTTCAACGCCGACTTCGACGGTGACCAGATGGCCGTGCACCTGCCGCTGAGCCCCGAGGCCCAGGCCGAGGCGCGGCTGCTGATGCTCTCCAGCCACAACATCCTGAAGCCCTCCGACGGCCGCGCCGTGGCCGTCCCGGCCCAGGACATGATCATCGGTCTCAACCACCTCACCACCGTGCGTGAGGACGAGGCCGGGGCCGGGGAGGCCTACTCCTCGGTGGCCGAGGCCATCATGGCGTTCGACGCCGGCGCGCTGCACCTGAACGCCCCGGTCAAGATCGCGGTGGACGGCTTCGTGCCGTCGGCCCAGGTCCCGGCCCCCGAGGGCTGGGAGGAGGGCCAGCGCGCCGTCCTGGACACCACGCTGGGCAAGGTGCTGTTCAACGAGCTGCTCCCGGTCGACTACCCCTGGCTGGAGACCCAAGCCACCAAGGGCAGCCTCGGCGCCCTGGTCAACGACCTCGCCGAGCGCTACCCGATGGTGCAGACCGCCGCGACCCTGGACAACCTCAAGGACGCCGGCTTCTACTGGGGCACCTGGTCCGGCGTGACCGTGGCGATCTCCGACATCACCTCGGAGTTCGACAAGGCCTCCATCATGGAGGGCTACGAGGACCAGGCGCTCAAGGTCCAGGCCCAGTACGACAAGGGCCTCATCGCGGACGAGGAGCGTCGTTCCGAGCTCATCGACGTCTGGAACAAGGCCACCGACGAGGTCGCCGCCGCCATGCAGGCGGGGCTGCCGAAGCTGAACACCATCAACCGCATGGTGTCCTCCGGCGCCCGTGGTAACTGGCTGCAGGTCCGGCAGATCGCCGGCATCCGCGGCCTGGTGGCCAACCCGAAGGGTGAGATCATCCCGCGCCCGATCAAGTCCTCCTACCGTGAGGGCCTGTCCGTGCTGGAGTACTTCATCGCGACCCACGGTGCCCGCAAGGGTCTGGCGGACACCGCGCTGAAGACCGCCAACTCGGGGTACCTGACCCGTCGTCTGGTGGACGTCTCCCAGGACGTCATCGTCCGCGAGGAGGACTGCGGCACCGAGCGCGGCCTGACCGAGGTCATCGGCGTGCCGAACGCCGACGGCGAGCTGGTCCGCCACGAGACCGTGGAGAACTCCTCGTTCGCCCGGACCCTGGCGGTCGACGTCGAGGCCGAGGACGGCACCGTCCTGGGCCACGCCGGCGAGGCCATCGGCGACGTCGCCATCGACGCGTTCATCGCCGCGGGCATCACCGAGATCAAGGTGCGCTCCGTGCTCACCTGCGAGTCCGCCGTCGGGACCTGCGCGAAGTGCTACGGCCGCTCCATGGCCACCGGTCAGCTGGTGGACATCGGCGAGGCCGTCGGCATCATCGCGGCCCAGTCCATCGGTGAGCCGGGCACCCAGCTCACCATGCGGACCTTCCACACCGGTGGTGTGGCCTCCGCGGACGACATCACCCAGGGTCTGCCCCGTATCCAGGAGCTCTTCGAGGCCCGTACCCCGAAGGGCGTGGCGCCGATCTCCGAGGTCGCCGGCCGCGTGACCATCGAGGACAGCGAGAAGCAGCTGCGGCTGGTGCTCACCCCGGACGACGGCTCCGAGGAGATCGCCTACCCGGTGCTGCGCCGCGCGCGCCTGCTGGTGGCCGACGGCGAGCACGTGGCCGTGGGCACCCAGCTGGTGGCCGGTGCCGTGGACCCGAAGCAGGTGCTGCGCGTGCTCGGTCCCCGGGCCGCCCAGAAGTTCCTGGTCCAGGAGGTCCAGGACGTGTACCAGTCCCAGGGCGTGGGCATCCACGACAAGCACGTGGAGGTCATCGTCCGGCAGATGCTGCGCCGGATCACCGTCATCGAGTCGGGTGACACCGACCTGCTGCCGGGTGAGCTGACCGACCGCGCCCGCTTCACCGCCGCGAACCGCAAGGCCGTGGCGGAGGGCCGTCAGCCGGCCTCGGGCCGTGACGAGCTGATGGGCATCACCAAGGCCTCGCTCGCCACCGACTCGTGGCTGTCCGCCGCGTCCTTCCAGGAGACCACCCGGGTGCTGACCCAGGCGGCCATGGAGGGCAAGTCGGACCCGCTGCTGGGCCTGAAGGAGAACGTGATCATCGGCAAGCTGATCCCGGCCGGCACCGGCCTGGACCGGTACACCCAGGTCAACGTCGAGCCCACGGAGGAGGCCAAGGCCAACCTGTTCACCGGCCCGGCCGGCTTCGCGGACTTCGACTACCCGGGGCTGGACTCCTCGTCCACGCCGGAGTTCCACGCGATCTCGCTGGACGACTACGGCACGGACTACCGCGGCTGATCCGCTGATCCGACAGTGACGCACGGGCGGCACCTTCCCTCGCGGGGAGGTGCCGCCCGTGCGTTAAGGTGGCCCCATGACCAGTCAGCGCTACGCCCTGCTCGAGGGCACCAACGTGGACGACGTGCCGATCCCGATGATCGGCCTGGGCACCTGGCCGATGACCGGTGCCGAGTGCGATCGCGCCGTGGCCTCGGCCCTGGAGGCGGGTTACCGGCACGTGGACACCGCGGAGAACTACGCCAACGAGGACGCGGTGGGCCGGGCCGTCACCGGTTCCGGGATCCCGCGGCAGGACGTGTTCGTCACCTCCAAGTTCAACCGGCGGTGGCACGGCGGACCGGACGTGGTGCGGGCCGCGCTGGAGGCCGGGCTGGAGCGCGCGGGCCTGGAGTACTTCGACCTGTTCCTGGTGCACTGGCCGAACCCGGACCAGGACCGGTACGTGCAGGCGTGCGAGTCGCTGGCCTCACTCGTGGGGAGCGGGCTGATCCGGTCCTGGGGCGTGTCGAACTTCGCCCCGTCCCACCTGCAGGCGGTCCTCGACGCCGGGCTGGTCCCGGCGGTCAACCAGGTCTACTGCGAACCGGAGGACGCCCAGCGGCCGGTCCAGGAGGCGAACACCGCGGCCGGCGTGCTGACGGCGGCCTACACGCCGATCGGGCGGGGGAGCGGGCTGCTGCGGAACCCGGTGATCACCGGGATCGCGGCCCGGCTGGGCCGCACCCCCGCGCAGGTGGTGCTGCGCTGGCACGTGCAGCAGGGCCGGATCGCCATCCCCAAGTCCGCCGACCCGCAGCGCCAGCGGGAGAACCTGGACGTGTTCTCCTTCGCGCTGGGCGCCGAGGACCAGGCGGCGATCGATGCCCTGGACGTCAGCGAGTCCGGCGGGAGGTCGGCGAACCGCGCGGACCCGGAGGAGTTCGGGCACTAGCCCGGCGTCCTGGCGTCCCGCCGTCTCAGCCCCGGCGCGCCATGTAGAGGGCGAAGCCCTTGGCCAGCAGCCGGCTGACGGGATAGTCCCACTCGCCGTAGGTCTGCACGACGTCGGCCCCCATGGTGGTTTTGAACCGCGTCAGCCCGGCCAGTTCGTACTCGGGGTCCAGCGACGGGCTCATCCCGCCGAGGTCGTACCAGGTGCACCCGGCGGCCAGCGAGTCCTCGATCTGGCGCAGCTGCAGCGCCCGCGGCGCGTAGCGCTTGCGCTCCTCGGCGGACGAGGCACCGTAGACGTACCAGCCGAAGGTGCCCTGCCGCACGTAGATGGCCGCTGCCAGCAGTTGCTCGCCGTAGTGGGCCAGGTAGAGGGTGCAGGCGCTGCCCGGGGAGGAGTTCAGGGCGGTGAACATGCGCTGGAAGTAGGCCAGCGGCCGGCCGGTGAACCCGTCGCGCCGCGCGGTCTCCTCGTAGAGCGCCTGCCAGGCCGGCAGGTCGGCCTCGGTGCCCACGGTGACGGTCAGCTCGGAGCGGGTGGACTTGCGGGTCTGGCGCCGGGACGTGGAGTCCATCCGGTTCAGGGCGGCGGTCACGGCGGGGTCCTCGGGGTCCTGGCCCTTGGCCGGGCTGACCGGCTCGGTGCCGTACAGCTCCGGCTGCAACGGGATGCGCGCCTGGAACTGCGGCTGGCCGGCCTCGAAGGACTCGCTCTCGCTCGGGGCCTGCCAGCCCAGCGCCTGCAGGCGGGCGCGGACGTCGTCGGCCTCGGGGGCGGTGTGCAGCGGCTCCAGGTCCGTGACGGACGCCGTCTGCCCGGCCGCCAGGGCCTTGCGCACCTCGGAACCGTCCCACCGGCGCACGACGCCGGGCAGCCCGACGCGCACCAGGAACGCCCCGCGGGACTTCAGGTACTGCACGAGCGGGGTCAGCACCGACTCCAGGTGCACCTGCGTCCGGTCGAACACCGGGCCCTCGGCGATGTACGCCAGGCTGCGGTTCCGCAGCACCGGCACCGGCACGGGCAGCCGGCGGAACAGCACGAGGGCGGCGGCGCGCAGCATGTCCCCGTCGAACAGGCCCACGGACTCGCCGCGCCAGTCGACCTTGACGTCCGGCCAGTGGGGGTTCTGCAGGAAGGAGGACTCCGCGTGCTCCGCCAGGAACCGCCCATGCTCCTGGGTGGTGATGCGGCGGACGGTCAGGGCACGGGGCTGGGGATCGGTCTCTGGCACGCCCATCACCATAGCGCGAACGGCATGACGAGCCGGGTCCGCCGGTAGGCTGGGGCCCATGATGGTTCCCGCCGAGCAGTCCTTCGTCCCTGTCATCACCGGAGGCGACGTGGGGGCCTACTCCCTGGCGCGGGAGTTCCACGAGGCCTACGGGGTCGTCTCGGCCGTGGTCCCCACCGCGGTGAACCGCAACCTGCGGCACTCGCGCATCCTGGAGGCGTTCCCCGCCGGGCCGATGACCGAGGAGGGCCCGGTCCTGGAGGCGCTGCTGGCCGTGGCGGACGCGCTGAACGGCCGCGTGCCCGGCCGGCCGCTGCTGCTGCTGGCCAGCTACGACCACCTCGTGCGCTTCGCCGCCCGCCACCGGGACACCCTGGAGGCCCGCGGCTACACGGTGCCCTACCCGGACGAGGGAGCCCTGGACGCGGCCGCGCTCAAGGAGAACTTCTACGCCCTCTGCGACCGGTTCGGCGTCCCCTACCCGCGCACCGCCGCCTACGACGCCGGCTCGCACACCCCGGCCGCCCTCGCCGGGTTCCTGGCGGGGCTGGGGGAGGACGGGCCGGCGTTCCCGGTGATCCTCAAGGCCGGGGACGGCGGGGCCTGGGCGGACGTGCGCTTCACCGGGCGGCGCAAGGTGCACGTGGTGCACGGGGCCGAGGAGCTGGGTGAGCTGATCGGCCGGGCCAGCGGGGCCGGCTACCGCGGCTCGCTGATCGTGCAGGAGCTCGTCCCGGGCCCGGACTCGCAACTGGGCATTGCCACCTTCTTCCGGGACGGCACCGGGACCACCCGCCTGGTGTCCTACGGCGAGGTGATCGTGGAGGACCACGCCCCGGGGACCGAGGGCAACGCCCGTGCGGTGCTGGCAGGGGAGCACGAGACCGTGGCCCGCCAGGGGACCGCGCTGCTGGAGGCGCTGGACTGGCGCGGCTTCGCGATGTTCGACATCAAGGTCGACCCGCGGGACGAACGGGCCCAGTTCCTGGAGATGAACCCACGGCTGGGGCGCAACCACTACTACCTGACCGGCGCCGGGGCCAATCCGGCCCCGTACCTGCTGGCGGAGTACCTGCCCGAGGTGGCGGACGCCGTCGGGGGGCCGGCGCCGGCCGCCGGACAGGTCACCACCGACGGCCCGGTGCTGACCACCACCGTCCCGATGTCCCTGGTGCGCCGGTACGCCTCGGCGGGCCAGCGCGAGGCGATCCGCCGGGCGGCCCGGGCCGGGCGCGTCGTCCGGCCCTTCGAGTACCGGGCGGACGCGGACCCGCGTCGCCTGGCCGGACTGCGGCTGGCGGAGCTCAACAGCCTGCGGGTCTTCCGCCAGTACCCTCCGCAGTCCTGATACTCCCGTGATTTCGCGGGAGGACTCGCCGGGTGGTAGTCTGTTCTCAATTGTTTTGTGTGGCACGAGGGACACGGTCCGGGCTGCGGGTTTCTTGCGCAGCGAATGCCACACTTTTGCACGCCTACGGTCGTTCTCGTTGAACCCCCTGGGTGCGTAAGAAACGACCACCAAGCAGTCCTGGTTGACGCGGGCGATGTCCTGTACGCCCGCCGGACTGGAAGCCAACACTACGGAGAGACCAAGAGTGCCTACGATTCAGCAGCTGGTCCGCAAGGGCCGCTCACCCAAGGTCAAGAAGACCGATTCCCCCGCACTGCGGGGCAACCCCATGCGTCGTGGCGTGTGCACCCGCGTGTACACCACCACCCCGAAGAAGCCGAACTCCGCCCTGCGCAAGGTCGCCCGTGTCCGCCTCAACGGCGGCGTCGAGGTCACGGCCTACATCCCGGGTGAGGGCCACAACCTGCAGGAGCACTCCATCGTGCTCGTGCGCGGTGGCGGCGTGAAGGACCTCCCGGGTGTCCGCTACAAGATCGTTCGCGGCGCCCTCGACACCCAGGGCGTCAAGGGCCGCGGCCAGGCCCGCAGCCGCTACGGCGCGAAGAAGGAGAAGAAGTAATGCCACGTAAGGGCCCCGCGCCGAAGCGCCCCCTCGTCGTCGACCCCGTCTACGGGTCCCCGCTGGTCACCCAGCTGATCAACAAGGTGCTCGTGGACGGCAAGAAGTCCACTGCCGAGCACATCGTCTACGGTGCCCTCGAGGGCACTCGTGAGAAGAGCGGCACCGATCCGGTGACCACCCTGAAGAAGGCCATGGACAACGTCCGTCCGGCCCTCGAGGTGAAGTCCCGCCGTGTCGGTGGCGCCACCTACCAGGTCCCGGTTGAGGTCAAGCCCGGCCGCGCGACCGCTCTGGCCCTGCGCTGGCTGGTGGGCTACTCCAAGGCTCGCCGCGAGAAGACGATGACCGAGCGTCTCATGAACGAGATCCTCGATGCCTCGAACGGCCTGGGTGCCGCGGTCAAGCGCCGCGAGGACACCCACAAGATGGCCGAGTCGAACAAGGCCTTCGCCCACTACCGCTGGTGAGTCACGAGCGCCCGGGAACCGTAGCAGTATGGTTTCCGGGCGCCGTGCCGCCCAGCAGCACTGGACCCACACACCAAACCCAAGGGAGACACCGTGGCACAGGACGTGCTGACCGACCTCACCAAGGTCCGCAACATCGGCATCATGGCTCACATCGATGCCGGCAAGACCACCACCACCGAGCGCATCCTGTTCTACACGGGCGTCAGCCACAAGCTGGGCGAGACCCACGACGGTGCCTCCACCACCGACTGGATGGAGCAGGAGAAGGAACGCGGCATCACCATCACCTCCGCCGCGGTGACCTGCTTCTGGAACAACAACCAGATCAACATCATCGACACCCCGGGCCACGTGGACTTCACCGTCGAGGTGGAGCGCTCCCTGCGCGTGCTCGATGGCGCCGTCGCTGTCTTCGACGGCAAGGAGGGCGTGGAGCCCCAGTCCGAGACCGTGTGGCGTCAGGCCGACAAGTACAACGTCCCGCGTATCTGCTTCGTCAACAAGATGGACAAGCTGGGCGCCGACTTCTACTTCACCGTCGACACCATCATCAACCGTCTGGGCGCCAAGCCCCTGGTGATGCAGATCCCGATCGGCTCCGAGTCCGAGTTCGTCGGTGTCGTGGACCTGCTGACCATGAAGGCCCTCGTGTGGGAGGGCGATGCCAAGGGTGACGTCACCATGGGTGCCGCCTACCAGACCCAGGACATCCCGGCCGACCTTCAGGAGAAGGCCGAGCAGTACCGTGCCGAGCTCGTCGAGGCCGTCGCCGAGACCTCCGAGGAGCTCATGGAGAAGTACCTCGAGGGTGAGGAGCTCACCATCGAGGAGATCCAGGCCGGCGTGCGCCAGCTGACGATCAACGCCGAGGCCTACCCGGTCTTCTGCGGCTCCGCGTTCAAGAACCGCGGCGTGCAGCCGATGCTGGACGCCGTCGTGTCCTACCTGCCGAACCCGCTGGACGCCGGTGCCATCAAGGGCCACGCCGTCGGTGACGAGGAGCAGGAGCTGACCCGCGAGCCGGCCCTGGACGCCCCGTTCTCCGCCCTGGCCTTCAAGATCGCCGCGCACCCGTTCTTCGGCCAGCTGACCTACGTGCGCGTCTACTCCGGAAAGCTCTCCGCGGGCTCCCCGGTGCAGAACACCACCAAGGGCAAGAAGGAGCGCATCGGCAAGCTGTTCCAGATGCACGCAAACAAGGAGAACCCGGTCGAGGAGATGACCGCCGGCCACATCTACGCGGTCGTCGGCCTGAAGGACTCCACCACCGGTGACACCCTCTCCGACCCGGCCAACCCGATCATCCTCGAGTCGATGACCTTCCCGGAGCCCGTGATCTCCGTGGCCGTCGAGCCGAAGACGAAGGGCGACCAGGAGAAGCTCTCCACCGCCATCCAGAAGCTCTCCGCCGAGGACCCCACGTTCACCGTGCACCTCGACGAGGAGACCGGCCAGACCGTCATCGGCGGCATGGGCGAGCTGCACCTGGACATCCTCGTGGACCGCATGAAGCGCGAGTTCCGCGTCGAGGCCAACGTCGGCAAGCCGCAGGTGGCCTACCGCGAGACCATCAAGAAGAAGGTCGACAAGGTCGACTACACGCACAAGAAGCAGACCGGTGGTTCGGGCCAGTTCGCCAAGGTGCAGGTGTCCTTCGAGCCGATGGACACCTCCGAGGGCGAGTTCTACGAGTTCGAGAACGCCGTCACCGGTGGCCGCATCCCGCGCGAGTACATCCCGTCGGTGGACGCCGGAATCCAGGACGCCATGCAGCTGGGCGTGCTGGCCGGGTACCCGATGGTCGGCGTGAAGGCCACCCTGCTCGACGGCGCGTACCACGACGTCGACTCCTCGGAGATGGCGTTCAAGATCGCCGGCTCGATGGTCTTCAAGGAGGGCATCCGCAAGGCCAACCCGGTCCTGCTCGAGCCCCTGATGTCCGTGGAGGTCCGCACCCCGGAGGAGTACATGGGCGACGTCATCGGCGACCTGAACTCCCGCCGTGGCGCGATCCAGTCCATGGAGGACGCCCAGGGCGTGAAGGTCATCAAGGCCGGCGTGCCGCTGTCCGAGATGTTCGGTTACATCGGCGACCTGCGGTCCAAGACCCAGGGCCGTGCCGTGTACTCGATGACGTTCGACTCCTACGCCGAGGTCCCCAAGGCCGTGGCGGACGAGATCATCCAGAAGAACAGCGGCGAGTGAGCCCCGTTCTCTGACACCAGACGTGTCCGGTGACGTGGCGGGGTCCGTGAGGATCCCGCCACCGACCCGGACAGGTGGCCCGGCCGCACTCCGGAGGCCGGTAGCCACCACAGGACGGAAGGTCCGGTCCGCGGAAAAGGCGGTCCGGGTGGCCTGATTCAGGACCGGTCCTGACGTAAGCCGGAGGATTTATCACCATCAGCCAGATCGAAGTAGACTTTTCCAAGTTGTCAGCACGCCACCCGCGGCTGAGAAGTCTCTTCAGATGAACAGTTCTAGGAGGAACCTGTGTCGAAGGCAAAGTTCGAGCGGTCCAAGCCGCACGTCAACGTCGGTACCATCGGCCACGTCGACCACGGCAAGACCACGCTGACGGCCGCGATCTCGAAGGTCCTGTACGACAAGTACCCGGACCTCAACGAGCAGCGCGACTTCGCGACCATTGACTCCGCGCCGGAAGAGCGCCAGCGCGGCATCACCATCAACATCTCCCACGTGGAGTACCAGACCGAGAAGCGTCACTACGCCCACGTCGACGCCCCCGGCCACGCCGACTACATCAAGAACATGATCACCGGTGCTGCCCAGATGGACGGCGCCATCCTCGTGGTCGCCGCCACCGACGGCCCGATGGCCCAGACCCGCGAGCACGTTCTGCTGGCCCGCCAGGTCGGCGTGCCGGCCCTGCTGGTCGCCCTGAACAAGTCCGACATGGTCGAGGACGAGGAGCTCCTGGAGCTCGTCGAGATGGAGGTCCGCGAACTGCTGTCCTCCCAGGGCTTCGACGGTGACGACGCCCCGGTCATCCGCACCTCCGGCCTGAAGGCCCTCGAGGGTGACCCGAAGTGGGTGAAGTCCGTCGAGGACCTGATGGACGCCGTGGACTCCTACATCCCGGACCCGGTCCGCGACAAGGACAAGCCGTTCCTGATGCCGATCGAGGACGTCTTCACCATCACCGGTCGTGGCACCGTGGTGACCGGTCGCGCCGAGCGCGGCACCCTGAAGATCAACTCCGAGGTCGAGATCGTGGGCATCCGCGACCTGCAGAAGACCACGGTCACCGGTATCGAGATGTTCCACAAGCAGCTCGACGAGGCCTGGGCCGGCGAGAACTGTGGCCTGCTGCTGCGTGGCCTGAAGCGTGAGGACGTGGAGCGCGGCCAGGTCGTCGTGGCCCCGGGCTCCATCACCCCGCACACCGACTTCGAGGGCAACGTCTACATCCTGTCCAAGGACGAGGGCGGCCGCCACAACCCGTTCTACTCGAACTACCGTCCGCAGTTCTACTTCCGGACCACCGACGTCACCGGCGTCATCACGCTGCCCGAGGGCACCGAGATGGTCATGCCCGGCGACACCACCGAGATGACGGTCGCGCTGATCCAGCCGATCGCCATGGAGGAGGGCCTCGGCTTCGCCATCCGTGAGGGTGGCCGCACCGTGGGCTCCGGCCGCGTCACCAAGATCCTCAAGTGATCTGACGTACCGCACAGCGACGACCCCCTTCGGCTTCGGCCGGAGGGGGTCTCCGCGTTAACCGGGGTCCTGGGGACAACTCCCGCCTGACCCGGCGCGCTGGCCTACGCTGACGGGGTGGGGATCGTCATCGTGCTGGTCCTGGGGATCGCGCTGGGAGCCGCCCTGGGGTACGTCGTCGCGCGGTCGCGCCCCGCGAGGCGGCGCCCCGGGAAGACCGAGCCCGGCGCGCCGGCGATCGGCCGTGAGGACCTGGCCCGCGCCTGGCAACAGGGGTACGACGCCGGCGCGGCCGCCACCACGGGCGCGCAGCCCACCCCACCGGTGCCCGCCGGAACACACCCCTCACCGCAGTCGCCCGCCCCGGTACCCCTCTCGCGGCCCCAGCGCGAGTCCCAGCCGCAGTCCCACCTTCGGCCCCAGCCCCCGCGGCCCACGGCCGAGGAGCTGGCCGCTGAGAAGGAGCGGCGGGATCGGCGCAACGTCAACATCACCCTCTACACCGCCTGCCTGCTGCTGGTGGCCGCCGCGTCGCTGTTCATCGGGGCCGCACTGCCGGTGACGGCCCGCGTGTCCGGGCTGGCCGTCGTGGTGGGGCTGTTCTACGCCGGGGGACTGGTGGTGCACGTGGTGAGCCGGACGCTCCGCCCGGCGGCCGTGGCCTTCACGGGCACGGGGCTGGCCCTGGTGCCGGTGCTCGGCGTGGCGCTCGACGTGCTCGTCCTGGACGATCCCGCCCGGTCCTGGCTGATCACCTCCGTGCTGGGCACCGTCCTGTTCGCGGTGGCCGCCGTCCGGCTCGACAGCGCGGTCGTCGCGTACCTCACGGTGCCCTTCCTGCTCTCCACCGTCATGGCCTCGGGCGCGGTGGTCCAACGGGGGATGGCCTGGGCACTCATCGCCTGGATCGGGCTGGCGGTGCTGATGGCCTGGCTGAGCGCGGACCCCGGAGCCGCGGCAACCCGGCGTGACCGCCGGCTGCCCGGACCGTACCGGACGGCGATCGCCCGCACGCACCAGTGGATCACCCCGGGCGCGGTGCTGGCGGCCGTCACCGTGGGGCTGTGGGTGGAGCCGGTGCAGATGTTCCTGTTGCTGCTCGCCGCCACCGCCTACTACGCGACGGTCGCGGTCATCGGTCCACGGCGCTTCCGGCTGGCGTCCTGCTACGCCGTCCGTGCCGGGTTCCTGCTGGCCCTGGCCGCCTGGGCCGCGATGCTGGACTGGCCGCTTCCCGTCACGCTCACCGCGCTGGTGACCGGCCTCTGCCTCCAGGTGCCGCTGACGTGGTTCGGGCGCGGACACGGCGGGTTCCTGCCGGCCGGGCCGGCCGGGCACGGGGACCGGGTCGGTGTCCTCGTGGCGGCGTGGATCCTGACCGCCGCGGTCCAGGCCGGTGCGCTGTTCGACGCGGAGGGCCCCTGGCTGGTCGAGGGGTTCAGCTGGGCGCTGGCCGTCCTCGTGCTCACGACGGCGGTGCTCGCCGTGGCCTCGGTCCGCGCCACGTCCGACCTGGCCGCCGGGCTCGGCTGGCAGGCCGCCACCCCGTTGTCCCTGGTCCCGGCGGTACTGGGCCTGGCGGCGGTGGCCGGTGACGGACCCGGTCCGTGGCTGGGGGAGGCCTGCCTCGGGGTCGTCATCGTGGTCCAGCTGGTGATCACCGCTGCGCTGCGTCGCGGCGCCGATCGGGCGGCGCGCTGGGACGGGCTGGTAGCCCCGCACGGTGCCGCCCTGGCCGCGGTGGCCCTGGTGTACCTGCTCGCGGAGCGCTGGGTGCCGCCCGCGGGCTGGGATCCGTCCGTGGTGGCCGGGCTGGCGGCTCTGGCCTGGGGGACCGCCACCGCGCTGGTGCAGCGTCCCGCCACGGGCGGCGTCCCCGCGGTGATACCGCCCCTCGCCTGGTCCGTGGCCTCCGTGCTGTCCCTGGCCCTGTTGGGCAGCGCGGACGCCGTGGCCGGCTGGTACACGGTGCTCGTGGTGACCGGTGGCCTCGGGCTGTGGTGGCTGGCCGGCCGGCCGTCGGGGGCCGGTGAACGGATCGCGGTGCTGGCCGTGACGGGCACCGTCCTGACGGGCACGCTCATCCTGCTGGCCGGCGCGGCGTGGGCCTGGCACGCCGACATCGCCCTGACCGCACTGACCGCGTGGCTGGTCGCCGCCGCGGTCCTGACCCGGGACCGGTTGCCGCGGGCCGTGCGGGCCTCCCTGCTGCTGCTCGGACAGGCCGGCTCCGCCGTGCTGGTGGCCGACGTCGTCGGCCACCTCGGCGGAGACGGATCCGCCGTGCGCTCCGCGGCGGCGGTCACCCTGCTCACCGGGCTGGCGGTCCGGTCCCGGCTCGCCGGGCGCCTGGAGGGCCTGGGGTCCGGCATCGCACCGTCCTGGGTGGTCACCGCGGCACTGGGCGTGCTGTGGCTCCTGGAGGTGACCGTCGGCGCGGACCGGGCGGCGCTGATGATCATCGCCGCCTCGGTGATCGGGGCGGGGCTGGTCCTGCGCACCGACCGCGGCGGCCACTGGGCCGTGCTCGCGGGTGCCCTCGCCCTGGTGCTGCCGGCCTCGCCGGTCCTGCGGCTGGAGGGCGGATGGCTCCCGGACCCCCTGGTCCCGGCATCCGTCGCCTCGGCCCTGCTGGTGATCCTCGCCCTCGCGGTGGCCGGGTGGGAGATCGCCGCGTCCGTGGCCGGAACGCGAGAGAGCCCAGGGCGCGGGGTGGCCGACCTGGACGCCTTCCGGCCGGTCGCCCTCGGCGTGCTGTGGCTCGCGGCCGTCCTGGTCGGGTCGGTCGCCGGGCCGGACCGGGGCCCGCACCCCGGGGTCCTCGGCATCACGGCCGCGACCGCGGCCCTGGTGTGTTACCTCCTCGCCCGCACCCGCGGGATCCCCGCCCTGGTCACGGGGACGGTGGTGGCGGTCCCCGTCTCCGCCGTGCTGCTGCTCCAGTGGTGGCGGGACCGCGGCCTCTGGGCCCCCGACGAGGCGTGGCAGCTGCTGGTCGTCGCGGTGCTCTCGGCCGGGGTCCTGGGACTGTGGGCGCGGCTGGACGCCGCCGCCCTCGCCCCGGGTGCGGGGGAGCGCCTCCCTCGTGCCGCCCGGTTCCGGCCGGCGGCGTTGTGGCAGGGCGGCCTGGCCGTGGCCCTCGTCCTGGCCACGGTGTCCCTGCTGCGGACCCCGCTGCACGCCGGCCTGCCGGAGGACGCCGTCGTCTGGGTGAGCTGCGCGCTGCTCACGGGCGCGTGCTGGCTCGCGGTCGATGCCGGCGGGCGGACGCTGCTGTGGCGCGGGCCCCCGTCGCAGGACGCCGCCCGCGCGTCGTGGGTGCTGAACGGACGGGACGTCGCCGTGCTCGTCTCCTACGCGGCCGCCGCCCGGGCCTGGTGGCAGACCGCGGACCCGGAGCACAGCGGCCGGGCACTGTGGTGGACGGTGCAGGTGCTGGTGGTCCTGCTGGTCGCGCTGGGGCTGTGGCATGGATACGGGCGGCACGGCCACCGGTCCGGCGCGGGACCGCGGCCGGATCGCCGGCTCGCCTTCCACGTAGCGGCGGCCGCCGTGTTCACCCTCGCCGCGTTCACCGTGCCCGCCGAGGGAACCTCCCTGATGCAGCTGGTCGTCCTGGCGGGCTTCGGGGCGCTGGTGGTCCTCGGCCTGGTCCAGCGGCTCCAGGTGCTCGCGTGGTGGGGCGCGGCCGGCGTCGCGCTGTCCGTGCTCTGGTACCTGCGGGAGTACACCTACGTGTACCTGGCGCTGCTGGGCGCGGCCCTCATCGTGCTGGCGGTCTGGCAGTTGCGGCGGCGGGGGAGGGGGCGGGACGCGGAGCGCGGGTACGCGGACCGGTAGGCTGGGGGCATGGAGTTCCTCATCGCCCTGGTCATCATCGCGGCCGCGGTCTTCGCCGTCGTGCGGCTGCGCCGGACGTTCGGCCGCGAGATCGACCGCGCCAAGCGCATCAAGCGCGCGAACGACAACGGGACCTGACCCGTGGCGACGACCAGCTCCGCGACCGCTCGTACCAGCGGCACGATCATGCCCGGCCCCCACGCCCTGTACCGCACCTTCGCCACGGCCGAGATGTTCACCTGGGCGCTGCTGATCCTGGCGATGATCCTCAAGTACACCGGCACCACCGAGGCCCTGATGCCCCTCGCCGGTGGCCTGCACGGCTTCGTCTTCCTCTGCTACGCCGTCGTGTCCGTGGGCGTATGGATCAACCAGCGCTGGAGCGCCGGGCGGGGCATCGCCGCCGTCGTGCTCGCCGTGGTGCCCTTCGCCACGCTGCCCTTCGAACGCCACCTGGCCCGGCGGGGCGAGCCGGACGCCACGTGGCGGCTGGCCGGCGCCCCCGGCCGTCCGGCCGAGGCGCCGCGCGGGTTCTGGGAGCGCCTCGAGGCGTGGGTGCTGCGCAACGTGGTCCTGGCCGCGGTGGTGACCCTCGCCGTCGTGGGCGCGGTCTTCCTGCTCCTGCTGCAGGCAGGCCCGCCGGACCAGTGGTTCGGCTAGGGTGAACGGCCCCATCCCGGGGTGAATTCGCGACTCGAGCGCTGATCTGTCATACTGGATCAGTTGCTCAAGCGTCTGGGCGTGCGCGGGGCTGTCACCAGCATCGCCGCCCGGGACCAAATACAACACCATCCCCACTGTTGGATCGGCGTATGCGTGCGCCTGCCCGTGACTGCGGAGCAGAGTACGACACGCCCGACCGCGTGGGTCGATGTCCTGGCAGGGCGAGGAACCCGGTTCTCCGGATTCGGCCTGTGCGGGTGAACAAGAAGCGCGGGACCGGTTCGCCGGGCCCGTTGCACACAGGGACAGGTACGGACAACAAGTACGAAAGAGGCATGACGCCATGGCGGGACAGAAAATCCGCATCCGGCTGAAGTCGTATGACCACGAGGTCATCGATACTTCGGCTCGGAAGATCGTCGACACGGTCACGCGCGCAGGCGCAACGGTGGTGGGCCCGGTGCCGCTGCCGACTGAGAAGAACGTGTACGTCGTGATCCGCTCTCCCCACAAGTACAAGGACAGCCGCGAGCACTTCGAGATGCGCACGCACAAGCGGCTGATCGACATCATCGATCCGACGCCGAAGGCCGTGGACTCGCTCATGCGCCTCGACCTTCCGGCCGACGTCAACATCGAAATCAAGCTCTGAGAGGGAGGTGCTGAGAAACTATGACCATCACGCGTAACGTCAAGGGCCTGCTGGGCACGAAGCTCGGCATGACCCAGGTGTGGGATGCCGACAACAAGCTCATCCCCGTCACCGTCGTGCAGGCAGAACCGAACGTCGTCACCCAGCTGCGCAATGAGGATGCGGACGGCTACGCCGCCGTCCAGATCGCCTACGGGCAGATCGATCCGCGCAAGGTGACCAAGCCGCTGGCCGGCCACTTCGAGAAGGCCGGGGTCACCCCGCGCCGCCACGTGGTCGAGCTGCGCACCGCAGACACCGCCGAGTACACCCTCGGCCAGGATCTCACCGTCGAGGTCTTCGAGGCCGGCCAGAAGGTCGACGTCGTGGGCACCACCAAGGGCAAGGGCTTCGCCGGTGCCATGAAGCGCCACGGCTTCTCCGGTGTCGGTGCCTCCCACGGTGCCCACAAGAACCACCGCAAGCCGGGCTCCGTCGGTGGCGCCTCCACCCCGGGCCGCGTCTTCAAGGGCCAGCGCCTGCCGGGCCGCATGGGCGCCGTTCGCCAGACCACCCAGAACCTCACCCTCCACGGCATCGACGTGGAGAAGAACCTGCTGCTGATCAAGGGCGCCGTCCCCGGCCCCCGCGGACAGGTCGTCCTGGTTCGCACCGCAGTGAAGGGAGCATGAGCTTCATGGCTACGAACTCTGAAGCCAAGACCGTGAAGGTCGACCTGCCCGCCGAGATCTTCGACGTCCAGTCCAACGTGCCGCTGATGCACCAGGTCGTGGTGGCCCAGCTGGCCGCCGCGCGCCAGGGCACCCACAAGGTCAAGCGTCGCGGTGAGGTCTCCGGTGCCGGTCGCAAGCCGTTCAAGCAGAAGGGCACCGGCCGCGCCCGTCAGGGCTCGATCCGTGCGCCCCAGATGACCGGTGGTGGCGTCGTCCACGGCCCCGAGCCGCGTGACTACTCCCAGCGCACCCCCAAGAAGATGAAGGCCGCCGCCCTGCGCGGTGCCCTGTCCGACCGGGCCCGCAACGGCCGTGTCCACGTGATCGAGGAACTGGTCGCCGCCGGCGCCCCGTCCACGAAGAGCGCCAAGGCCGTCCTGTCCTCGCTGACCGCGGGCCGCAAGAACGTCCTGGTCGTCATCGACCGCGCGGACGACTCGGCTGCGCTGTCCGCACGCAACCTGGAGTCGGTGCACACCCTGTACTTCGACCAGCTGAACACCTACGACGTCCTGGTCAGCGACGACGTGGTCTTCACCCAGGCCGCCTACGAGGGCTTCGTCCAGTCGGCTTCCGCGAAGAAGGAGGATGCCCAGTGAGCGGCTCCATCAACAAGAACCCCCGCGACGTGGTCATTGCCCCGGTCGTGTCGGAAAAGAGCTACGGCCTGATCGACGAGGGTAAGTACACCTTCCTGGTCGACCCGCGCTCGAACAAGACCGAGATCAAGCAGGCGGTGGAGGCCATCTTCTCCGTCAAGGTTGACTCGATCAACACCCTGAACCGTGCCGGTAAGCGCAAGCGCACCAAATTCGGCTGGGGCTCCCGCAAGGACACCAAGCGGGCAGTCATCACGCTGAAGGAAGGCACCATCGACATCTTCGGAGGTCCGCTCGCCTGAGGCGGAGCGGAGACCACTTAATCGAGGAAATGACACATGGCTATCCGTAAGTACAAGCCGACCACCCCGGGCCGTCGCGGCTCGTCCGTGGCCGACTTCGCAGAAATCACCCGGACCACCCCGGAGAAGTCGCTGCTCCGCCCGCTCTCCAAGAGCGGCGGCCGCAACAACTCCGGCAAGATCACCACTCGCCACAAGGGCGGTGGCCACAAGCGCCAGTACCGCGTCGTCGACTTCCGTCGCCACGACAAGGACGGCGTGCCGGCGAAGGTCGCTCACATCGAGTACGACCCGAACCGCACGGCCCGCATCGCCCTGCTCCACTACGTGGACGGCGCCAAGCGCTACATCCTGGCCCCGGCCAAGCTGAAGCAGGGGGACACGGTCGAGGCCGGTGCCACCGCGGACATCAAGCCCGGCAACAACCTGCCGCTGCGCAACATCCCGCTGGGTACCGTCATCCACGCCGTCGAGCTCCGTCCCGGTGGCGGCGCCAAGCTGGCCCGCTCGGCCGGCTCGTCCATCCAGCTGGTGGCCCGCGAGGGCAAGTACGCCCAGCTGCGCCTGCCCTCCGGTGAGATCCGCAACGTCGACGTGCGCTGCCGCGCCACCGTCGGCGAGGTCGGCAACGCCGAGCAGTCGAACATCAACTGGGGCAAGGCCGGCCGCATGCGGTGGAAGGGCGTCCGCCCGACCGTCCGTGGTGTGGTCATGAACCCCGTCGACCACCCGCACGGTGGTGGTGAGGGCAAGACCTCCGGTGGTCGCCACCCGGTCAACCCCAACGGCAAGCCCGAGGGCCGCACCCGCCGCCCGAACAAGGAAAGCGACAAGCTCATCGTGCGCCGTCGCCGTACCGGCAAGAACAAGCGATAGGAGCCTGGAGACATGCCACGCAGCCTGAAGAAGGGCCCCTTCGTTGATCAGCACCTCTACCTCAAGGTGGACGCTGAGAACGAAAAGGGCACCAAGAACGTCATCAAGACCTGGTCCCGCCGGTCCATGATCATCCCCGACATGCTCGGGCACACGATCGCGGTGCACGACGGACGCAAGCACATCCCGGTGTTCATCACCGAGTCGATGGTCGGGCACAAGCTCGGCGAGTTTGCCCCCACGCGGACTTTCCGCGGCCACGTGAAGGACGACCGGAAGGGCAAGCGCCGCTGACCGCGGTGATTGCTCCTCCGATAGAGAATTCGAAAGAAGGAAAGCAATGGAAGCCAAGGCAATTGCGCGCCACCTGCGTGTAACGCCGATGAAGGCCCGGCGCGTCGTCGACCTTGTCCGTGGCAAGCAGGCGAACGAAGCGCTGGCCATCCTGAAGTTCGCCCAGCAGGGCGCTTCGGAGCCGGTGTACAAGCTGGTCGCCTCCGCGGTGGCCAACGCACGGGTCAAGGCCGACCGTGAGGGCCTGGCGTTCAACGAGGACGCCCTGTTCATCACCGAGGCCTTCGTCGACGAAGGACCGACCATGAAGCGATTCCAGCCGCGTGCCCAGGGCCGCGCCGGACGCATCAACAAGCGCACCAGCCACGTGACCGTGGTCGTTGCCACCGAGGAAGAGGAGGGGAAGTAACCCATGGGTCAGAAGATCAACCCGAACGGATTCCGCCTCGGCATCACCACCGACCACGTCTCGCACTGGTTCGCCGACTCCAGCAAGGAGGGCCAGCGGTACAAGGACTTCCTCAAGGAAGACATCAAGATCCGCGAGCTGATGACCGACGGCATGGAGCGCGCCGGCATCTCGAAGGTGGAGATCGAGCGCACCCGTGACCGCGTGCGTGTGGACATCCACACCGCCCGTCCCGGCATCGTGATCGGTCGCCGCGGCGCCGAGGCCGACCGTATCCGCGGCGAGCTCGAGAAGCTCACCAAGAAGCAGATCCAGTTGAACATCCTCGAGGTCAAGAACCCCGAGGTCGACGCCCAGCTGGTCGCCCAGGGTGTGGCCGAGCAGCTCGCCTCGCGCGTGGCCTTCCGCCGCGCGATGAAGAAGGCCATCCAGTCCGCCACTCGCGCCGGTGCCAAGGGCATCCGGATCCAGTGCGCCGGTCGTCTGGGCGGGGCCGAGATGTCCCGCTCGGAGTTCTACCGCGAGGGTCGCGTGCCGCTGCACACCCTGCGGGCGAACATCGACTTCGGCAAGTTCGAAGCCAAGACCACCTTCGGCCGCATCGGCGTGAAGGTCTGGATCTACAAGGGCGACCTGACGGCCAAGGAACTGGCCGCCAAGGAAGCCGCAGCCCCGTCCGGCCGTGGCCGTGGTGGCGAGCGTCGTGGCCCGGGGGGTGGCGGTGACCGCCGTCGCCGTACCGACCGCGCCCCGCGCCAGGACGCCGGCCAGCAGACTGCGCCGCAGGGCGGCGCCGCTGAAGGAGGCAATGCCTGATGCTGATTCCCCGTCGAGTCAAGTACCGCAAGCAGCACCACCCCAAGCGCTCGGGTAACGCCAAGGGCGGCACCGCCGTCACCTTCGGCGAGTGGGGCATCCAGGCCCTGACCCCGGCCTACGTGACGAACCGGCAGATCGAGTCCGCCCGTATCGCCATGACCCGCTACATCAAGCGTGGCGGCAACGTGTGGATCAACATCTACCCGGACCGCCCGCTCACCAAGAAGCCTGCCGAGACCCGCATGGGTTCCGGTAAGGGTTCCCCCGAGTGGTGGGTCGCCAACATCAAGCCGGGCCGTGTGCTCTTCGAGCTGTCCGGCGTCAGCGAGGACGTGGCCCGTGAGGCGCTGCGCCTGGCAATGCACAAGCTGCCCCTGAAGGCACGTATCGTCCGCCGAGAGGGTGGTGAGTGATCATGGCTATCGGTTCGAAGGAACTGAACGTCGAGGCCCTGGACGGCCTGGACAACGCCCGTCTGGCCGAGGAGCTCAAGCGCTCCAAGGAGGAGCTGTTCAACCTCCGGTTCCAGTCGGCCACCGGCCAGCTGGACAACCACGGCCGTCTGAAGACCGTCAAGCGGGACATCGCCCGGATCTACACGATCCTGCGGGAGCGCGAGCTCGGGATCCGCGAGGACGTCGAGGCTCCGGCCGAGGACGTGGCGGCCGAGAAGACCGACAAGAAGGCCGCCCGCAAGGCTGCCAAGACCGAGAAGACCGAGGAGGAGGCCAAGTGACCGAGAACGCGAACACCGAGTCTGCGAACACCCAGACCGAGGCCAGCGCCCGCGGCTACCGCAAGTCCCTCCGTGGCGTCGTGGTCTCCGACAAGATGGACAAGACCATCGTCGTCGAGGTCCAGGACCTGAAGAAGCACGCGCTGTACGGCAAGGTCATGCGTACGTCGAAGAAGCTCAAGGCCCACGACGAGCAGAACACCGCCGGCGTCGGCGACGTCGTGCTGCTCGCCGAGACCCGCCCGCTCTCCGCCACCAAGCGGTGGCGGCTGGTCGAGGTCATCGAGCGCGCCAAGTAAGGCACGCTTCAGCCACGAGGGCCCCGGACTGCAATTAGCAGACCGGGGCCCTCGTGCGCTAGGATGACATGTCTGTGCGCCCTTGTTGGCGGGACTATCCACCCCGCGCGCCAAGGGTTTCGCAAAAAACCTCCCGACCAGCCGCCTCGGCCTTGCCCTGCGGACTGCGGGTCCTGGAACCACCGTTCCCCGTCTGAACCGGGGGTGCGGCACGGACAGGTCCGGCGGACCCGCCACCAGGGGCAGGGGTAAGCAGCCCGGGATGATCAAAATATCCGTTCCGCAAGGCTCGCCCGGCATCGGGGGAGAACCAGCGCGACGACAGGAGTAACTAGTGATTCAGCAGGAGTCGCGGCTCAAGGTCGCCGACAACACCGGTGCCAAGGAGATCTTGACCATCCGTGTTCTCGGTGGTTCCGGACGCCGCTACGCAGGCATCGGCGACACCATCGTCGCCACCGTCAAGGACGCCATCCCCGGCGGCAACGTCAAGAAGGGCGACGTCGTCAAGGCCGTCATCGTCCGGACCAAGAAGGAGCGCCGTCGTCCCGACGGTTCCTACATCAAGTTCGACGAGAACGCCGCCGTCATCCTCAAGACCGACGGCGAACCGCGCGGCACCCGCATCTTCGGCCCCGTGGGCCGCGAGCTGCGCGACAAGAAGTTCATGAAGATCGTGTCGCTGGCACCGGAGGTGATCTGACCACCATGGCAAAGATCAAGAAGGACGATCTCGTCCAGATCATCGCCGGCAAGGACAAGGGCAAGCAGGGCAAGGTCCTGCGGGTCTTCCCGTCCCGTGACCGCGTGCTCGTGGAGGGCGTGAACCGCGTCACCAAGCACCTGCGTGCCGGCCAGAACAACCAGGGTTCCACCGAAGGCGGCCTGCAGGTCGTCGAGGCCCCGGTCCACATCTCCAACGTGGCCGTCGTGGATCCCGAGACCAAGAAGCCGACCCGCGTGGGCTACCGCTTCGAGACCGTGGAGAAGAACGGCGAGACCAAGACCGTCAAGGTCCGGTTCGCCAAGTCCTCCGGAAAGGAGCTGTGATGACTGAGGTGCAGACTGCAGACACCACCGCTGCCCCGACGGTGACCCCGCGCCTGAAGACGAAGTACCGCGAGGAGATCAAGGCTGCCCTGCAGTCCGAGTTCCAGTACGGCAACGTCATGCAGGTCCCCGGCCTGGTCAAGGTCGTCGTGAACATGGGCGTCGGCGAGGCCGCGAAGGACTCGAAGATCATCGACGGCGCGATCCGCGACCTGACCCTGATCACCGGCCAGAAGCCGCAGGTCACCAAGGCCCGCAAGTCGATCGCCCAGTTCAAGCTGCGCGAGGGCATGCCGATCGGCACCCACGCCACGCTGCGCGGGGACCGCATGTGGGAGTTCCTGGACCGCCTGGTCACCTTCGCGCTGCCGCGTATCCGTGACTTCCGCGGCCTGAGCCCGAAGCAGTTCGACGGCAACGGCAACTACACCTTCGGCCTGTCTGAGCAGTCGGTCTTCCACGAGATCGACCAGGACAAGATCGACCGCGTGCGCGGCATGGACATCACCGTGGTGACCACCGCCAAGAACGACGACGAAGGGCGCGCGCTGCTCAAGGCGCTCGGCTTCCCGTTCCAGACGACCGACAAGAAGTAAGTATCTACGTCGCAGGTCCCCACCGGTGAACCGGGAAGGGAAACCGTGACGAGGAAGGGCACGAAGCCCACATGACCATGACAGATCCTGTCGCAGACATGCTCACGCGTCTGCGCAACGCCAACTCGGCCTACCACGACTCCGTCGAGATGCCGTCTTCCAAGCTGAAGATCCGCGTCGCCGACATCCTCAAGGCCGAGGGCTACATCGCCGACTACAAGGAAGAGGACGCCCAGGTGGGCAAGAAGCTCGTCATCGAGCTGAAGTTCGGTCCTCAGCGCGAGCGGGCCATCGCCGGCCTGCGCCGCATCTCCAAGCCCGGTCTGCGCGTGTACGCCAAGTCCACGAACCTCCCGCACGTGCTGGGCGGCCTGGGTATCGCCATCCTGTCCACCTCCTCCGGTCTGCTCACCGACCGTCAGGCAGCCAAGAAGGGCGTGGGTGGGGAAGTCCTCGCCTACGTCTGGTAAACGGCAGACGGAAGAAAGGTAGAACAGCATGTCACGTATTGGACGTCTTCCGATCACCGTGCCGTCCGGCGTCGATGTCACCATCGACGGTGCGACCGTGTCCGTCAAGGGCCCGAAGGGTGAACTGAGCCACCAGGTGGCCACCCCCATCGAGGTCTCCCTCGAGGAGGGCACCCTGACGGTGACCCGCCCGAACGACGAGCGCGAGTCCCGGTCCCTGCACGGACTGACCCGTACCCTCATCGACAACATGATCGTGGGGGTGACCAACGGCTACGAGAAGCAGCTGGAGGTCATCGGCACCGGTTACCGCGTGCTGGCCAAGGGCTCGGACCTCGAGTTCGCCCTCGGCTACTCGCACCCCGTTCCCGTCAAGGCCCCCGAAGGCATCGCCTTCAAGGTCGAGGGCAACAAGGTGACCGTGTCCGGCATCGACAAGCAGCGCGTCGGCGAGACCGCCGCGAACATCCGCAAGCTGCGCAAGCCCGACCCGTACAAGGGCAAGGGCGTGCGTTACGCCGGCGAGGTTATCCGCCGCAAGGCCGGAAAGGCAGGTAAGTAATGTCCACGCTGAAAGTGAAGGGCAAGGGCAAGTACGTCTCCCGTACCCGCCGCCACCTCCGCGTCCGCAAGCGGATCTCCGGCACCGCCGTGCGTCCGCGCCTGGTCGTCAACCGCTCCGCACGGCACATGTTCGTGCAGGTCGTGGACGACACCCGCGGTGTGACCCTGGCCTCCGCCTCCACCATGGAGGCCGACGTGCGCGCCCTCGAGGGCGACAAGTCCGCCAAGGCCAAGCGGGTCGGCGAGCTCGTTGCCGAGCGCGCCAAGGCTGCCGGCATTGAGGCCGTCGTGTTCGACCGCGGCGGCAACAAGTACCACGGCCGCGTGGCCGCCGTCGCCGACGGCGCCCGGGAAGGTGGGCTGCAGCTGTGAGCGAGACCAACAACGAGAAGGGCACTCAGGTGACCGAAAGCACTGAGAACACTGCCGCCGGCACCGTCTCGGAGACCTCTGCCGGTTCGGCGAGCCAGTCGACCGAGGCCGGCCGCGGCGGTCGCGGTTCCGACCGCAACGACCGCGGTGGTCGCGGTGGCAACGACCGTGGTGGTCGTGGCGGCCGTGGTGGTCGTGACGACCGCGGCGGCCGCGGTGGGCGCGACGACGACCGGGACAAGTTCCTCGAGCGCGTCGTGAACATCAACCGCGTCTCCAAGGTCGTCAAGGGCGGCCGCCGGTTCTCCTTCACCGCCCTGGTGGTCGTCGGTGACGGCGACGGCATGGTCGGCGTCGGCTACGGCAAGGCCAAGGAAGTTCCCGCGGCCATCTCCAAGGGCGTGGAAGAGGCCAAGAAGAACTTCTTCCGCGTCCCGCGCGTCGGGTCCACCATCCCGCACCTGGTGCAGGGTGAGGACGCCGCCGGCGTCGTGCTGCTGCGTCCGGCCTCCCCGGGTACCGGCGTGATCGCCGGTGGTCCGGTGCGCGCCGTGCTGGAGTGCGCCGGTGTCCACGACGTGCTGTCCAAGTCGATGGGTTCCTCGAACGTGATCAACATCGTGCGCGGTACCGTCGACGCCCTGAAGAGGCTTGAGGAGCCCCAGGCCGTGGCTGCCCGTCGTGGCAAGTCGCTGGACGAGGTCGCTCCCCACGCCATGCTCCGCACCATGGAGCAGGATCGTGCGAAGAAGAAGGCAGGTGTGGCGGCGAATGGCTGATAACACCAACAACGGAAGCACCCGTAAGAACGTGGTGGTCAGCGACGCGACGCTCGCGATCACCCAGGTGAAGTCCGTCATCGGCGGAAAGCAGAACCAGCGGGACACCCTGCGGTCCCTGGGCCTGAAGCGGATCGGCCACACGGTCACCCGCAAGGCCGACCAGGTCACCGTGGGCATGGTCAACACCGTGCCGCACCTGGTGACGGTTGAGGAGGTCAACAATGCCTGACGAGATCCAGAACGCCATCAAGGTCCACGACCTGCGGCCGGCCCCCGGCGCCAAGACCGCCAAGACCCGTGTGGGTCGTGGTGAGGCGTCCAAGGGCAAGACCGCCGGTCGCGGTACCAAGGGCACCAAGGCGCGCTACCAGGTGAAGGCCGGCTTCGAAGGCGGCCAGCTGCCGCTGCAGATGCGCCTGCCGAAGCTGCGCGGCTTCAAGAACCCGTTCAAGGTCGAGTTCCAGGTCGTGAACCTGGACAAGCTGTCGGAGCACTTCCCGGCCGGCGGTGACGTGACCGTGGACGACCTGGTCGCCAAGGGCCTGGTCCGCAAGAACCAGCCGGTGAAGGTCCTCGGGACCGGCGAGATCACCGTGGCCGTGAACGTGAAGGCCAACGCCTTCTCCTCGTCCGCGACCGAGAAGATCTCTGCTGCCGGCGGGTCCACCGAGACCCTCTGACCAGTCCTGATCAGTACTGAGGACGGCCCCCGGGCCGCCGTCGCCACCGTGCATTCGGTGGGGACTGCGGCACGGGGGCCGTCCTGCTTCCGATAGACTCGCCCAGTGGTCCGTGCCGCTTCCCGGCACCACCACGCCACCACCCCACCTCCAGGAGGACGCTTGTTCAGCGCGATTGCCCGGGTTTTCCGGACGCCCGACCTGCGGCGAAAGATCTGGTTCACCCTCGGGATCATCGTCATCTACCGGCTGGGCGCCTTCGTCCCCGCACCCGGGGTGGACTACGGCGCCGTCCAGGTGTGCCTGGCCCAGGGCAACACCTCCGGTGGGCTGTACTCGTTCGTGAACATGTTCTCCGGCGGCGCCATGCTGCAGGTCTCCATCTTCGCGCTGGGCATCATGCCGTACATCACCGCGGCGATCATCGTGCAGTTGCTGCGCGTGGTCATCCCGCGCTTCGAGGAGCTGCAGAAGGAGGGTGCGCAGGGCCAGTCCAAGCTGACCCAGTACACCCGGTACCTGACCATCGCCCTCGGCCTGCTCAACGCCACCACGATCGCCTCGCTGGCCCGCACGGGAGCGCTGCTCGGCTGCAACCTGCCGATCGTCCCGGCCGACAACCTGTGGACCGTGCTGCTGCTGATCGTCACCCTGACCACCGGCACGATCGTCATCATGTGGCTGGGCGAGCTGATCACCGAGAAGGGTGTCGGCAACGGCATGTCCCTGCTGATCTTCCTGTCCATCGCCGCCGGCTTCCCGGCCGGCCTGGGCCAGATCTGGACCACCCAGGGCTGGCGGGTCTTCGGCATCGTGCTGGTGGTCGGACTGCTGACCATCATGGCCGTGGTGTTCGTGGAGGAGTCCCAGCGCCGGATCCCGGTGCAGTACGCCAAGCGCCAGATCGGCCGGCGCACCGTGGGCGGCACCACCACCTACATCCCGATCAAGGTGAACATGGCCGGTGTCATCCCCGTCATCTTCGCGTCCTCGATCATGATGCTCCCGGGCATCCTCATCCAGTTCAACACCCCGCAGGACGGCTCCCCGCCGCCGCAGTGGGTCATCTTCCTCTCCGAGTACTTCGGCACCGGGTCCCACCCGGTCTACATGACGCTGTTCTTCCTGCTCACCATCGGGTTCACGTACTTCTACGTGACGATCACGTTCAACCCGGTGGAGATCAGCGACAACATGAAGAAATACGGCGGCTTCATCCCCGGTGTCCGCGCCGGCCGGCCGACCGAGCGGTACCTCGAGTACGTCATCAGCCGCATCACCTTCCCGGGCGCCCTCTATCTGGGCGTGCTGGCGATGATCCCCATGATCGCGTTCGTGCTGATCAACGCGGACCAGAACTTCCCGTTCGGGGGGATCTCCATCCTCATCATGGTGGGCGTGGCCCTGCAGACCATCAAGCAGATCAATGCACAGATGGAGCAACACAACTACGAGGGGCTGCTGCGCTAGCAGGTAGCATTCCCCGTGACCCCATCCGTCCTTCCCTGAAGGAAACTGAGCCGCGATCCGTCCGGATCCGATCCTCCGTATCGACAGTAAGGAACCACCATGACCCGAATGCTGATCATGGGCCCTCCCGGGTCCGGCAAGGGCACGCAGGCCGCCCGTATCGCGGACAAGCTCGGCATCGTGGCCATCTCCACGGGCGACATCTTCCGGTACAACGTCAAGGAGATGACGGAACTCGGCAAGGAGGCCAAGGTCTTCATCGACAACGGTGACTTCGTCCCGGACGACGTCACGAACCGCATGGTGGCGGACCGCCTGACGCACTCGGACGCCGAGCGCGGCTTCCTGCTCGACGGCTACCCCCGCACCGCGGGCCAGGTCAAGGCGCTGGACGCGATGCTGGCCGAGTCCGGCCAGGAGCTCGCGGTGGTCGTGGAGCTGACCGTCCCGGACGAGGAGCTCGTCACCCGCCTGCTGCACCGCGCGGAGGTCGAGGGCCGCGCCGACGACACCGCAGAGGTCATCCAGCACCGCCTGGACCTGTACCACGAGGAGACCGCCGCCGTGATCGAGTCCTACGCGGACCGCGGCATCGTCACCCGCGTGGACGGCACCGGCCAGATCGACGACGTCACCGAGCGCCTGCTGCAGGCCGTGTACTCCGTGCGTGAGCGCACCGGCAGCATCCCGGCCGTGTCCACGGTCGACGCCGGCGACGCCGAGTCCTGAGCGCTCACCCATGCTGAACCGCCGCCAGGTCGAGCTGAAGACCGTCCCGCAGATGCAGACCATGCACCGCGCGGGACTGGTCCTGCACCGCGCCCTGGACGCCGCCGTCGCCGCCGCGGTCCCCGGGACGACAACGGCCGCCGTCGACGCCGTCTTCGCCGGGGTCCTGGCGGAGGCCGGCGCGACGCCGAACTTTCTGGGTTACTACGGCTACCCGGCCACCATCTGCGCCTCGGTGAACGAGGAGGTGGTGCACGGGATCCCGGGCGACCGGGTGCTGCAGGCCGGGGACGTGCTGAAGATCGACGGCGGCTGCATCATCGACGGCTGGCACTCGGACTCCGCGCGGACGGTCATCCTGGGCAGCTCGGCGGCCGGGACCGCCGATCCCGAGGACGAGCGGCTCTCCGAGATCACCCGCCAGGCGCTGTGGGTGGGCATCGCGGCCCTGGCCACGGCCAAGTACGTGGGGGACATCGGGGACGCGATCGACGACTTCGTCAGCTCGCAGCCGGGCGCCCCGCTGGGCATCCTGCAGGACTACGTGGGCCACGGCATCGGCACCGCCATGCACCAGGCCCCGGACGTGCTCAACTACCGCTCGAAGCACCGCGGGCCGAAGGTCAAGCCGGGCCTGTGCCTGGCGATCGAGCCCATGCTGGTGCGCGGTTCGCTCGAGACGGACGTGCTGGAGGACGACTGGACCGTCGTCACCCGGGACGGCGCGCGCGCCAGCCAGTGGGAGCACTCGGTGGCGCGCCACCGCGGTGGCATCTGGGTCCTCACCGAGCCCGACGGCGGCGCGGCCGGCCTGGCCGCGCACGGCGTGGTTCCGGTGCCCCTCGGCGAGTGACCGGTAGATTCCTCCCCGTGGCCTGCTGATTTCCCTTCCTCCACCAAAGCCAGTACCATAGATTGCTGGTTGTCTCTACGGTGCGTGTCCACGCCCCGATCGGGCAATTGGAAACATCCCCGTCCGTCCTCCCGCCGCCGTGGCCCCGTGTCACCGGTTGCGGGGAGCGGGCACAACGTAAGTGGAGGACATGGCTAAGAAGGAAGGTGTCATCGAGGTCGAGGGCACGGTCAGCGAGGCATTGCCGAATGCGATGTTCCGCGTCCGCCTGCAGAACGAGCACGTCGTTCTGGCCACGATCTCGGGAAAGATGCGTCAGCACTACATCCGGATCCTCCCTGAGGACCGGGTCGTCGTTGAGCTTAGCCCCTACGACCTCAACCGGGGTCGAATCGTGTACCGCTACAAGTAAACCCACCCACACAACTGCTAACTGAACAGCTAGCGCTGGAGGAGGAACCATGAAGGTTCAGCCGAGCGTGAAGCGGATCTGCGACAAGTGCCAGGTCGTGCGCCGTAAGGGCCGCGTTCTGGTGATCTGCGAGAACCCACGCCACAAGCAGCGCCAGGGCTGACCTCGTCTCACGACGGGATCGTCCACGCGCAGCACCGGTCCTGACGGACCTGGTCCATTCCGGACCGAACAGCAGCACAGCCGGCGTCATCCACGGATGACCACGGCAACCCCTGGACGCAGAGGCCGGGGACCCGAACCGCGTGAGACGCCGGTCGGCGGATTGAGAACCCGGAACTTCGCCGGGACCGCCGTACAGGGCACCGCAGGGAATCCACGTCACGGTGATTCCCGGGGGAGGGGACGTGCTGGTGCAGACCTTTGCTTCAGAAGAACGAGGAGGACGGCCATATGGCACGTCTAGCAGGCGTCGACATCCCGCGCGAGAAGCGCATCGTCATCGCTCTCACGTACATCTTCGGTGTGGGCCAGACCCGCGCCGAGCAGACCCTGGCAGCGACCGGGGTCGACCCGAACACCCGCGTGAAGGATCTCAGCGACGAACAGCTGGTGGCTCTGCGCGATTACATCGAGGCCAACTTCAAGGTCGAGGGCGACCTGCGGCGCGAGGTCGCCGCGGACATCCGCCGCAAGGTGGAGATCGGCTCCTACGAGGGGCTGCGTCACCGTCGTGGACTGCCCGTCCGCGGCCAGCGCACCAAGACCAACGCCCGTACCCGCAAGGGTCCGAAGAAGACCGTCGCCGGCAAGAAGAAGTAACGCTTCCCGGCTCTATCGCCTCGATCCGGGCCTGGCTGGCTGCACGGTTGTGCCGCACAGCGAGTCCGGGTCCCGCCCAGATCCAGCTTTCGTAGGAGACACACATGCCCCCCAAGACACGTGCTGCGGGTGTCCGCAAGCCTCGTCGCAAGGACAAGAAGAACATCACCGTGGGCCAGGCCCACATCAAGAGCACCTTCAACAACACCATCGTGTCCATCACGGACACCACCGGTGCTGTCATCTCGTGGGCCTCGGCCGGCGAGGTGGGCTTCAAGGGTTCGCGCAAGTCCACCCCCTACGCCGCCCAGATGGCCGCTGAGAAGGCCGCCAAGGCCGCTCAGGAGCACGGGCTGCGCAAGGTCGACGTGTTCGTGAAGGGTCCCGGTTCCGGCCGCGAGACCGCGATCCGTTCGCTGCAGGCCGCCGGGCTCGAGGTGGGCTCCATCTCGGACGTCACCCCCTCCGCCCACAACGGTTGCCGTCCGGCCAAGCGCCGCCGCGTCTGACCCCCGTGCCGAGCGCACGCCCCGGGCGTGCGGTCCTCACTCGAGTTCTCTCGTGAGGGCCGCCCGTCGCGGGGCGTGCGCGCCGGTGCTTCCAGCCCACCCCATTCGTTTCCACCCATCGTGTGCGTCATATGGCGGACGCTCGCCGAAAGGAAATGTCAGTGCTCATTGCACAGCGCCCCACGCTGACTGAAGAAGTCGTATCCGACAACCGCTCCCGATTCGTCATCGAGCCCCTGGAGCCGGGTTTCGGCTACACCCTCGGCAACTCCCTTCGCCGGACCCTGCTGTCCTCCATCCCGGGCGCTGCTGTCACCAGCATCCGCGTGGATGGGGTGCTGCACGAGTTCAGCACCGTCGCCGGTGTGAAGGAAGACGTCACTGAGGTCATCCTGAACATCAAGAAGCTGTCGGTCTCCTCCGAGCACGATGAGCCCGTCGTGGCGTACCTGCGCAAGCAGGGCCCCGGCGTCGTCACCGCCGCGGACATCACGTCCCCGGCCGGCGTCGAGGTCCACAACCCTGACCTGCACATCGCCACGCTGAACGGCAAGGGCAAGTTCGACATGGAGCTCATCGTCGAGCGTGGCCGTGGTTACGTCACCGCCGCCCAGAACAAGAGCGCGGATGCCGAGATCGGCCGGATTCCGGTCGACTCCATCTACTCTCCGGTCCTGAAGGTCACCTTCAAGGTCGAGGCCACCCGTGTGGAGCAGCGCACCGACTTCGACAGCCTGATCCTCGACGTCGAGACCAAGGAGTCCATGCTTCCGCGTGACGCCGTGGCCTCGGCCGGCACCACCCTGGTGGAGCTGTTCGGGCTGGCTCGCGAGCTGAACGTCGATGCCGAGGGCATCGAGATCGGCCCGAACCCGACGGAGACCGACATCACCACCGATCTGGCCCTGCCGATCGAGGAGCTGGAGATGACCGTGCGCTCCTACAACTGCCTGAAGCGCGAGGGCATCCACACCGTCGGCGAGCTGGTCGCTCGCTCCGAGGCCGACCTGATGGACATCCGGAACTTCGGTGCCAAGTCCATCGACGAAGTCAAGGAAAAGCTGACCGAACTGGGTCTGTCCCTGAAGGACTCCCCGGCTGGCTACGACCCCTCGCTGCACTCCCAGGAGTCGGACGAGGAGTCCTACGGCGCCGAGTACTGAGCCGCCGTACCACCACCCATAGCGTCCTGATGGCCGGCAGCCGTCAGGGTCCATCTGAGGAGAATCACCAATGCCTACCCCCACCAAGGGACCGCGCCTGGGCGGCGGCCCTGCCCACGAGCGGATCATGCTGGCCAACCTCTCGGCCAACCTGTTCGAGCACAAGAAGATCACCACGACGGTGACCAAGGCCAAGCGCCTGCGTCCCTTCGCCGAGCGCCTGATCACCTTCGCCAAGAAGGGTGACCTCGCGTCCCGCCGCAAGGTCCAGGGCATCATCTCGGCGAAGAACCGCACGAACAAGACGATCGTGCACGAGCTCTTCACCGTGATCGCACCGGCCATGGCCAACCGCGAGGGTGGCTACACCCGCATCACCAAGATCGGCAACCGTCACGGCGACAACGCCCCGATGGCCGTCATCGAGCTCGTCATGGAGCCGGTGTCCCCGAAGCAGGCCGTGGTCCAGGAGGCCGAGAAGGCCACCGAGACCGCCGCTCCGGCTGCCCCGGCCGCCGAGACCGAGGCCACCGAGGCTCCGGTCAACGAGGCCGAGACCGCTGAGGCCCCGGCCGCTGAGGCCGATACCCCGGCCGCTGCCGAGACCGAGTCCGCCGACTCCACCGAGGCTCCGGCCGAGGAGAAGTCCGAGGACAAGTGATCCTCACCCGCCGTCCGTGACAGCCCCGCTGTTCGCGACTGCGTCGTTCCGACCCGCTTTCCCCACCTGCGTGGGGGAGGCGGGTCGTTGCGTTGGGGATGGAGGCGGGGGCGGGCCAGGGCCGCGTGGGGGCCGCGGTGCGTGGGCGGGCGACGGGTGGGTCAGACCAGCCCTGAGGCCAGTACGAAGATGGCCCCGCCGTGGGCGACCGTCGACCCGAGGACACCGTGCCGCAACGCCACGATGGCGCAGACGAGTCCTTCGAAGAGCGTGAACGCGACCAGCGGCCAGCCGATATCGGTCACGGTGTAGGCCAGGAACAGGTGTCCGGCAGCGAAGATCAGGCCCGACAGCAGGGCGGCCCTCCAGCGGCCGCTCCGGCCTGGACTCTCGTCCTCCAGGTGCGCCTGGAGGAAGCCGCGGAACAGCACCTCCTCGAGGAGGTTGCCGCACAGGGCGAACACCGCGAGCACGATCAGTAACCCCGCGGGGACGGTGCCGCCGCGGTCCTCGACGGGGATCACCGGCATTCCGCCCGACAATGCCGGAAACCACACACCGATCGTGCCGTACAGCCACAGGAACGGCAGGACGATGACGGCCATGCCCAGCACGCCGGCCAGGACCGAGGTCCACCAACGGCGTCCGGTCCACAGGACGGTCCAGCGCTGTTCCCGGCACGCCAGCACGGCGCCGGCCGCCAACACGAGCGAGGCGACCGCCAGCACGAGCAGCGCGATCGGATCGTCGGTGAACCGCAACCAGAGCCGCGGTATCTCGAACGGGGCGGCCTCCACGGCGGAACCGACGTCCGTCGTGCCGAACTTCCAGAGCCCGTGGGAGGTCATCGCGTCCCGGGCAAAGATGAATCCCAGGATCAGCACCAGGACCCGTACACCGTGGGCCTGACGGGGGAGGAGCATCACGACGACAGACACCAGGATGATGCCCGGCGTGACGGTCAGCAGGTACGACATCCACGGTTCCATGCCTGTCATTCTGCCGTCCCGGCCGCACCGCTCCGGTCTCCGTCCTAGGATGAACCCCATGCCCTCGACGCCCGAAACCGTACCGAGCGACTCGGCGCTTTCTGGCGGAGCACCCTCGGATCCCGCACTCGTCCGCGTCAGGCTGGACCTCGCCTACGACGGCACGGACTACAACGGCTGGGCCACCCAGCCGGGGCTGCCCACCGTCCAGGGGGCACTGGAAGACGGCCTGGGGATGATCATCCGCCGTCCCGTGCGAACGGTCGTCGCCGGTCGCACGGACGCGGGCGTGCACGCTCGGAGACAGGTCGTCCACTTCGACCTGACCGAGGCCGAGTGGCTGGGGGTCACGCGCGGCCGCGAGGGTCTGGATCCGGCGTCGACGCTGGTGCGGCGGCTGTCCGGCGCCCTCAGCCGCGAACACGGGGCCCTGACCATCCACCGCGCCGCACGGGCGCCCGAGGGTTTCGACGCGCGATTCTCCGCCCTGTGGCGGTCCTACAGCTACGCGATCAGCGACGCGCCGGAAACCCGTGACCCCCTGAACCGCCGCTACACGTTTTGGCACAAGACCGCCCTGGACGTCGAGGCGATGCATGCGGAGGCGGTCTCCGTCCTGGGTCTGCACGACTTCCTGACGTTCTGCAGGCCGCGCGACGGGGCCACGACCATCCGGGAACTGCAGGATTTCGGATTCACGCGGGATGCCCCGAGCGGCGTCATCGTCGCCCGGCTGCAGGCCGATGCGTTCTGCCACAACATGGTGCGGGCGCTGGTGGCCGCCGTCATCCAGGTGGGGGAGGGCCGTCACGGACAGGGCTGGGTCGCCGAGCGGTTGGAGGCCATGGTCCGCGACTCGCAGACCAAGCTTGCGCCGCCGCACGCCCTGGTACTGGAACACGTCCGGTATCCGGACGACGGCGCCGACCCGGGTGCCCATGCCGCCCGTGCCGAGGGAACGCGCGCCAAGCGCCGCAGCCACGAAACGGTCGCGCGAGGACGGCCGAACGTCGGCAACGGGTCCTGAAACAACCGCACGGCAGACCACGCTCGCGGGACCCACTACTGCCGCCAGTATCGGTTGCGCTGGGGTCGCTGCCGTGGATCCAGATAGGGAGCCGGTATGAACCACGGCCGCCCGGATCTCATGTCGATCTCCCAGGCGCCGGCGTGCACCGCGTGATGATGATGGTTGCACAGCAGTACCCCGTTGTCCGCAGACGTGGGTCCACCCCGTTCCCAGTGCTCCACGTGGTGGACATCGCACCACGGTGCAGGAATGCCGCATCCCGGTGCAGCGCAACCGCCGTCCCTGGCAGCGATGGCCTGACGGAGCCGTGCGGGGAAGAGCCGCTGGGCCCGTCCGACGTCAAGCACCTGGCCGTCACCACCCAGGACCACCGGCAGGATGTCCGCGTCGCAGGCCAGGGTGCGGATGTTCTGTGGGTGGACCGTCCCGGTGAAGGCAGCATGCGACTGGAACCGGGCCAGGTCCTCCACGGTGATGGTTCCCGTGTCCACGAGATCCCGCAGCAGCGTCCGGTAATCGATAGTCACGGCCACCTGGGGGCGCATCCCGCCCGTCCAGGGGAGGGTCTTGCTGTCGGCCACGGCGAGGCCTCCGGACAGGCAGGCAATCAGGCCGTCGAGCCGCTTCTGGTTGTCCGTGCGCGGATCGGTCGGTGGTTCGGTATCGCCGTCGTCGGCCTCCGCTCCACGCGCGGCCTGCCCGGGTTCGGGGCTGTTCTGCCGGGCCCGGGGATTGGTCGCAGCAGAGGCGATGGTCATGAGGATCTCGTGCTGGGCGTCGTTCGCGGACAGCAACCACTGATGGAAACCGTTGCTCTTGCCCTTGTGCACCAGCCCCTGGAGCCGTGGGGAATCGAGGTCGACCGGTTCCTTCCCGTCAGGATCCACTGCAGCCTCGAAGTGCTTCAACCAGTGATGGCACACCTTCTGCAGGTTTCGCGGGTCCATGGTCTGCCCCTGCTCGACCATGAGGTTTTCGCCCTGGCGGATCATGTGGTCCGCGGCCTGGGGATCGATGCCTGCGCGGTCGGCGATCGTGCGAGCCTCGGCCAGGGTGTTGTTGACGTGGTCGATGGCGGATCGGTCCAGCAGGCCCTCGAGCACGGCGCCGGCGAGCTGGGGAAGCCGAGGAGGCAGAGCCTCGCCCGTCATGGCCCGTGACTCGCAGAGGACGGCGGCATGGCGAAGCCTGCGCCTGCTCTCGGAGATGTCCACGCGAAGCACGCCCCGCAGGTAGTCGGCCGTGTCCCGGAATGCCGTCTTGCCCTCCGGCATCCCGAGCAACCGAGACCTCTCGGCCGGCAGGTCGAAGACCTCCGCCGTGTGGCCCGCCAGGGACATCTGCGCCGCCGTGACGGAGCGGGCCACAGTCTCGAGCGCGTGGTGGAGGGCCGGCAGCGTGAGAGTGGCATCCTCGATGTCAACCCCCGGGAGAGGTCTCCCATCCATCACATCAGCACGGGACGCGCGCGAGGATTGGGCGCAGGGAGTCGACGGTGGCAGGCGGTCCACTGCGGTTTCCGTGCCTGACGAACCATTGGGGTGACGCATGGTTCCACAGTCGCGCTCACGCCCCTCCCGGTGGAGCACGGGAGCGAGTTCGTCCAGTGACCGTGCAGATGAGAGCCTGCGCGTCAGCGACGTGGATGCCGCAGAGGCGAGCCGAATGAGCTCCTCGAGAGGCAGCAGGTCGAGGTCGTCGGCGAGAGGTGCCCCTGGAGTCTCCTGTTCCTGCGCCGTCATGCTGGCCTCCTCCCGGCCTGCCCCGGAGGCTGTTGACCCCGGTTGTAGAACTGATGTTCGAATACATCCATCCCATCACGAGCCTCGTGGAGAGGAAAGCGATTGAGAGAATCTGTGGACGACACGCGGTAAGTGGTCACCTGTGGAGTTCGGAGTGGGGTCGGGCGTCACTCCCGGCTCCC
>ENA-UOUJ01000320-UOUJ01000320.1-activated-sludge-metagenome-genome-assembly--contig:-NODE-320-length-36308-cov-4.606984_pt1 | contig 36308 bp, 30 predicted proteins | sample MGYA00249839_ERZ747224 | MGnify/ENA primary metagenome ERZ747224 (study PRJEB28782, sample SAMN03220277) | activated sludge metagenome | biome: wastewater; feature: sewage sludge; material... | reverse complement strand
AACAAACGACGTTCACGCCGGGTCGCTACGTCGTCACCCTCGTGGATGACGCCGCAGCCATCTACCGGGGAGGCACGAACGGGTTCGCCCCGACGACACCGAAGTCCGGCAAGCAACTCAACGCGCAGAACCGTTCGGTGGAGAACTACTCCGACTACCTCAAGCAGCAGCAGAAGGATGTTGCGGCCTCGGTGGGTGCGAAAATCGAGTACTCCTACACGCTCGCCCTGAACGGATTCTCCGCGAACCTCACGGCGAAGCAGGCAGCGGAACTTTCGGCGAACAAGAAGGTCGCCAGCCTCGTCCCCGATGAGCTCCGGCACGTGACCGCGGTGCCCTCGACGTCGTTCCTCGGTCTTGACGGGCCGGATGGCGTGTGGGCGTCCTTTGCGGTGCTGCCAAACGAATTACGGAGGTACTGCGTTTTAAAAGCAATATGGATAGCGGTATGTTTTTGGGTGTACAATTGGCTGCCGCAAAGGCTTTGAGCCTTGGCAAAGATTGGCATGATGAAGTAAACAACATCTATAGAAAACGCAGAGAAAAAGTTTTTGAATTGTTGGATTTACTGGCATGTAAATATTCAACCAATCAGGTAGGAATGTTTGTTTGGGCCAAAATTCCTGACAGGTATAAAGACTGCTACGAAATTGCCGATGAAGTGTTATACCAATCAAATGTGTTTATAACTCCGGGTGGAATATTTGGCAGCGCCGGCAATAGGTATATACGTATTAGTTTATGTGGCAGTTTAGAAAGGTTTGAGGAGGCGATAAGGAGGATTGGAGGTGGTTAGGTATTAGACATTAGATGTTAGACGTTAGATGTCAGATTTTTGATTTGCGATTTTTGATTTCTGATTGCGGATAACAGATTGTCAATCGCTTAAGGCTTACGGCCTAAAGCCTACAGCCGAAGCCGTAGCCCTTTAGGGTTTGAGGTTTAAGGTTTAAGGTTCAAGGTTTAGGGTTTAAGGTTTAAGGTTTAGGGTTTAAGGTTTAAGGTTCAAGGTTCAAGGTTTAAGGTTTAAGGTTTAAGGTTTCAGATTGTAAGTTATTGATTGTCAATCGCTTAAAGCTTACGGCCTAAAGCCTACAGCCTAAATCGCCGCAGCATTTTGAAATTAGGTATTAGGTGTTAGACATTAGATGTTAGACGTTAGATGTTAGACGTTAGATATGTACGATAAATATATTTGAAATTTTAAAACAATAATCAGCAATCTGTAATTTGTAATTTGTAATCAAAAAAAATGCAAAACCGAAAAAAAATAGCAATTGTTGGAGTAGGCTTGATAGGTGGGTCGCTGGCGTTACAACTGCATGAGAAAAAGCTGTCTTCCAAATTAATTGGAGTGGAGGTAAGCGCCAATAATGCCAGAGATGCCTTAGAAGAGGAATTGGTAGATGAAATAAAACCATTTGATAAAGCAATCACGGAGGCGGAAGTGATTATATTAACAACGCCGGTAAATACATTAAGCAAACTGGTTCCCGAGGTTCTGGATAAAATTGACAATCAAATTGTAATTGACCTTGGCTCAACAAAATATGATATCATAAAATCAATAAACGGCCACCCGAAACGAGGAAGATATGTAGCCACCCATCCAATGTGGGGTACCGAGTTCAGCGGTCCGAAAGCCGCAGTAAGAGGGGCTTTTGAAGGCAAGGCTGTAATCTTGTGCAACAAAGAAGATAGTGATAGAGATGCTTTGGAGTGGGTTGAAAAGATGTTTACTAAAATTGGGATGCGCATTACATACATGGATGCCAAAGCACATGACCTTCACGTAGCCTATGTGAGTCATATTTCTCATATTACATCATTTGCACTGGCCAATACCGTTTTGGAAAAGGAGAAAGTAGAAAGCGCCATTTTTGAAATTGCATCAGCAGGGTTTGAAAGTACGGTAAGACTTGCAAAAAGTAATTCCAGTATGTGGGTGCCCATTTTTTTACAAAACAAGGAAAATATTCTAGATGTGTTGAAAGAGCATATTGCGCAGCTTTCCAAATTCAAAGAGTATATTGAAAATGAAGATGCTCATAATTTGAAGGCATTAATTATTGATGCTAACAAAATAAAGAGAATATTAAAATAAAAAATTAATTTAGCCACCAGCCATTTTTTAATAATGGCACAAATTTTAATAAAATGATCATAGAAAGAACTCCCAAAGAAAAACTGATGGCTGTATGGAATAAAAGACCGCTCATTATCAGTGGACCATGCAGTGCAGAAAGTGAAGAACAAGTGGTAGAAACAGCAAAACAATTAGCCGCTACAGGAAAAGTAGATGTATTGCGCGCTGGTATTTGGAAACCAAGAACCAAGCCGGGAGGCTTTGAAGGAATTGGCGCCAAAGGCTTACCCTGGCTGCAAAAAGCAGAGCAGGAAAGCGGGTTGCTCACCGCCTGCGAAGTAGCAAATGCCAAGCAGGTGCAGGATGCACTTACTTTTGATGTGGATATTCTTTGGATTGGCGCACGCACAACTGTAAATCCTTTCAGTATGCAGGAGGTTGCCGATGCTTTGCGAGGTGTGGATGTCCCCATCTTAATTAAAAATCCGGTGAACCCTGATATTGAATTGTGGAGTGGCGCTGTTGAGCGTATTGCCAGAGCCGGTATTAAACATATCGGATTAATCCATCGAGGTTTTTCTTCATTTGGTAACACTCAATATCGAAATGCACCGATGTGGCCACTTGCCATCGAAATGAAACTGCGCCATCCTGATATGCCAATGATTACCGACCCGTCTCATATTTGTGGCAATAGGGAAGGCTTACTGGAGATGAGCCAAAGGGCTATAGATGTGGACTTTGACGGCCTGATCATCGAAAGTCATATTGACCCGGATAACGCATGGAGTGATGCCAAACAACAAATAACACCAGCAAGGCTTGATGAAATTCTAAGTAGTATTATTTGGAGAAAACCAGATAGTGCAAATCCGGAGTTTAATAAAGCTTTGGAAAATTTGCGCCATCAAATTAATATTCTGGATGATGAGTTATTACAAGTTCTCGGTCAACGCATGAAAGTGGCAGATCAGATTGGTCAATATAAAAAAGATAATAATATCACCATTTTACAACCCAGCCGATGGCATGAAATAGTAGAGGCTACTGTCACAAAAGGTGAAAAACTGGGATTGAGCCGTGATTTTATAAACAAATATCTGGATGCAGTACACATTGAAAGTATTAACCACCAGAAAAAAATATTGGATGCATAACTTTTAAGGTTCAAGGTTTAAAGTTCAAAGTTTAAAGTTCAAAGTTTAAGGTTCAAAGTTCAAAGTCTTAAATCTATTGTCTATTGTCTATTGTCTAATTTCTAATGTCTCATATCTCATATCTCATATCTCATATCTCATATCTCATATCTCATATCTAACATCTGATATCTCATGAAAAAAACAATCAAATTCTCAAAAGCATCAACTGATTTTTATTTTGATAGTTCCATTCGTGATTTATCAAAGGTGATAGATAAGAAATCGGCAGTTGTTATCACTGATGAAAATGTTTTTAAAGCACATGACAAAAAGTTGAAAGGGTACAATGTTATTGTTTTAAAGCCCGGCGAGGCATTTAAGATTCAGGCAACCGTTGATTCTATTATTGAAACGCTCATTAAAATGCAGGCCGACAGAAAAACTGTTTTGATTGGTGTAGGTGGTGGTGTTATTACCGATCTTACCGGTTATGTGGCCTCCGTTTATATGCGTGGAATCAGTTTTGGATTTGTCCCTACTTCTATACTGGGTTTGGTAGATGCTTCCATTGGCGGCAAAAATGGTATTGATGTGGGTGCATACAAAAACCTTGTGGGAATTATCAGACAGCCTTCATTTATCTTACATGATATTTCCTTGTTGCAATCATTACCAATAAATGAGTGGGAGAACGGTTTTGCAGAAATTATCAAACATGCCTGTATTAAAGATGCAGCAATGTTCAAACAATTGCAAACAACTTCGTTGGTTGATTATATGAAGAATAAAAAATTACTGAATGAACTGATCCGACGAAATGCCATGATAAAAATAAAGGTGGTACAAAAAGATGAGTTTGAGAAAGGCGACCGACGTTTATTGAACTTTGGCCACACACTCGGTCATGCTGTGGAAACACAGTACGAGCTGATGCATGGACAGGCTATTTCCATCGGAATGACTTATGCCTGTCATATTTCTGAGCAGCTTACGGGTTTTTCACAAACTGAGCAGATTGTAAGTTTGCTGGGGCAATACAACCTTCCTTCTTATGCGAGTTTTGATAAAAAGAAAATTTTCGAAGTTTTGAAAATGGATAAAAAACGCATCAAAAAAGAAATGAATTTTGTATTGCTTGAAAAAATCGGAAAAGGTGTGGTAATGCCAATTGATTTAAAGCGTCTGGAGAAAATAATAACAAATTTGTAGGAAAAAGGAATAATAAATTTTTAATGAAAGTAGTCGTTCACCCATCTGGATTATCAGGAAACATCATGGCTCCTGCTTCAAAAAGTGCGATGCAGCGTGCTTGTGCAGCAGCATTGCTTTCAAAGCCGAAAGTAATTATCCATAATCCCGGAAAAAGCAATGATGACATGGCTGCTATGGAAATCATTAAGCGGTTGGGCGCATCTATCAATGAGGTTGACAGTGAAACCATTGAAATTGAGAGTAGCTTTTTAAGCGATATACAAAAAGGAAAAATATCCACTAACGAAATAAATTGCGGCGAGAGCGGGCTCAGTATTCGAATGTTTACTCCAATTACTGCGCTTTGTAGGAACGAAATTATAGTAACCGGCGAAGGAAGCCTTACAACAAGACCTCTTGATTTTTTTGAAAAAGTATTTCCATTATTGGGTATTAAAGTAAGCTCAGATAATGGAAAATTGCCCATTAAAATTCAAGGTCCCTTACAACCCCGAAATATTGAAATTGATGGATCTTTAAGTTCTCAGTTTTTGACAGGGCTTTTATTGGCATATTCGGTGTCTTTTCAGGAATCGGTGTCAATAAAAGTCTCAAACCTTAAAAGCAGACCTTATATTGACCTGACATTGGATGTGATGAAAAAATTTGGACTTACAGTTCCCGAAAATAATGATTATAAGGAGTTTGTATTCAGGCAAAGAGAAAATGTTTCAGAAATAAGCCATAATGAAATAGTTTATAACGTAGAGGGAGATTGGAGCGGAGGCGCTTTCTTGTTGGTGGCAGGGGCCATTGCCGGCAATATCACCGTTAGAGGACTGAGCCTTGCCAGCACACAGGCCGATAAAAAAATAGTAGAAGCGCTGATGGCTTGCGGCGCAGGGATTGCAATGGAAGCGAAAGGTATAAAAATACATTCGGCTCCAATGAAGGCTTTTGAATTTGATGCTACCGATTGCCCCGATTTATTTCCGCCGTTGGTAGCGCTGGCTGTTTATTGTGAGGGCGTTACTAAAATAAAAGGAGTAAGCAGATTGGCATACAAAGAAAGTAACCGAGGTTTGACATTGCAGGATGAGTTTGGTAAAATGGGTGTCAGAATTGACCTGGAGGAAGATGATATGATGGTTTCTGGCGGGAGCAAAGTCAAGGGAGCAAGCGTACATTCCCGATATGATCATCGGATTGCTATGGCGTGTGCTGTAGCTGCGCTCAAGGCCGATGGAGCGACAACAATTGAAGAGGCGCAGGCGATAAACAAATCATATCCTGATTTTTATGAGCATTTAAGAATATTGGGCGCTAAAGTAACCGGAGATAAACTGGGAGTGGCGGAAATTTTGAAAAAATTGATGAAGGATGCCTGATTTAAAATATTGATTATGAATTCATTTGGAAGGTTATTTAAGATACAGATTTTTGGAGAATCTCATGGCTCGGGTGTGGGTTTAGTGATTGATGGATGCCCTGCAGGATTACCGGTTGAAGTAGAAGAATTTATGCCGGATATGCTTCGTCGGCAGGGAGGAAATCAAATAGGCACTACGCCAAGAAAGGAAGAAGATATTCCTGATTTCAAAACCGGTGTTTTCAATGGTAAGACTACCGGATTCCCGATAATGATTTTTTTTGAAAATAAAAACACCCGCAGTGGCGATTATGATAAAATCCGAAATATTCCACGTCCCGGTCACGCAGATTTTGTAGCACACAAAAAATATGGAGGTTATGAAGATTACAGGGGAGGGGGGCATTTCAGCGCCAGGCTCACCACCGGTATTGTAGCGGCCGGTGTGATAGCAAAGAAACTTTTAAAGGATATAACTATTAATGCCAAAGTAATTGAAGTAGGTGGCGAGGCCGATGTAGAAAAGGGCCTGAGAAAGGCAATTGAAGCCAAGGATTCTGTTGGCGGCATTATTGAGTGCAGGGCAAATGGCTTACCGCTTGGTTTGGGAGAACCCTATTTTGATTCGGTTGAGTCGGTACTGGCTCAAGCCATGTTTTCGATTCCGGCGATAAAGGGTGTTGAGTTTGGCGCAGGTTTTTCGGCAGCCCGAATGTTTGGTACCCAGCACAATGATGCTATTGAAAATATGGAAGGCAAAACTCGTACAAATAACGCAGGCGGCATTGTGGGCGGCATTACCAACGGGAACGAATTGGTTTTCAGAATCGCTATTAAACCAACCTCCTCCACGCCAAAAGAACAAACCAGCCTGAACTGGGATACCGGCCAGATTGAAAAATTTTCGGTAAAAGGTCGTCACGACCTGTGTGTGGCATTGCGTGCCCCTGTGATTGTGGAGGCCTATACCGCTATTGCGCTGGTTGATTTTATGATGCAGGCAGGTAAGTTGGCAAAAGTTGTTTAAAGAGCTTAAAATTATTTGAAGCAGCTAATACTTGTGCATATTTTTTTTAAATTAAATTTTTTTAATAATTTATTTTTACCTAACTTTCTTCATTATTTTTCTTTAAAATCTAAAAAATTAAACTATGTTATCATGGATTTTATTTGGTCTGATTGCAGGCGCTATTGCAAAAGCGATACATCCCGGTAAAGATCCGGGTGGATGGATTATCACCATTCTTATTGGTATTGCCGGAGCGTTTGTCGGACGTTATGTAGGGGGATTTTTGGGCTTCGAATTCCCAAACTGGAGTTTCAAGGGATTTCTGTTTGCAATAGGAGGAGCCGTTATTCTATTATGGCTTTATAGTCTCTTGTTTGTAAAAAAGACATAATTGTTTTTTATTGAAAAAACCACCTTCTTATAAGGTGGTTTTTTGTTTATAAAAATAATGAGGTTTATGCGTTTCTATTAATGCAATTCAAGTCATTAAATGCTACTTCCAAACGTGTAACAAAAGATTCTTCAGCTTTGCGCAACCATGCTCGGGGGTCGTAGTACTTTTTGTTAGGCTTGTCGGCGCCTTCAGGATTTCCTAATTGAGCCTGCAGATAAGCTTCGTTTTTCTTGTAATAGTTCAGCACACCTTCCCAGAAAGCCCACTGCATATCGGTATCCAAGTTCATCTTGATAGCTCCATAACCGATAGCTTCTTTTATTTGAGCAGGGTCAGATCCGCTACCACCGTGGAATACAAAGAATACCGGTTTTTCTGATGTATTGTGTTTCTTCTGAATATATTTTTGGCTGTTATCCAATATTTCAGGATGCAGTTGCACGTTGCCCGGTTTGTAAACGCCATGTACATTACCAAATGCAGCAGCAATTGTAAATCTGTTGCCCACTGTGCTTAATTGTTCATAAGCATAGTTTACGTCTTCGGGCTGTGTATATAATCTGGCATTATCCACATCGGTATTGTCCACACCATCTTCTTCGCCACCTGTAATACCCAGTTCAATCTCAATGCTCATTCCCAGTGGATTCATGCGTTTAAAATAATCTACAGAGATTGCCACGTTTTCTTCCAATGGTTCTTCGCTCAGGTCTAACATGTGCGAACTAAATAATGGCTGGCCTTTTTCTTTGTAAAATTTTTCGCCTTCGTCTAATAATCCGCTAATCCAGGGCAACCATTTTTTGGCCGCATGGTCGGTGTGCAAAACCACCGGTACTCCGTAGTATTTTGCCACGTTGTGTACGTGCAAAGCCCCACTTACACCGCCATAAATATTTGCTTGCAGGTTATCGTTGGGCATTCCTTTACCGGCCATAAACTGAGCGCCTCCGTTACTGAACTGTATCATTACAGGAGAGTTCACTTTTGCAGCGGTTTCCAATACGGCATTAATACTGTCGCTACCCACAACGTTTACTGCGGGCAAGGCAAAATTGTTTTGTTTTGCATCATTATAAAGGGCATCCAGCTCTTCGCCAAATAAAACCCCGGCTCTGTACTTTGTCATTGTTTATTATTTTTTAATTAATTAAATCAAAAATTTGTAAGATGCAAATTTACTGAATATTATTATAAATATTAAATGATATTGGTCAGCAAAAAGGGAGTAAAGCAGACAACATTCTCAAAAGTGAAATATTACTGACTTTGCTTGCATTGTTGCTGTTTAGGCGGTGGGGGCAAACAGGTTGTGCAAACAACGGAACCTTGGTTTCAATACCGAAATGGGTACCTTTTTGCCTTTCGTGCTAAAGAACAGATAAAAGAAAAAAATTTCCCCCTAAAATCAATGTAGGGTGAGGGTAAAAATTTATGTAATAAATATAATTATATTTATTTTGTAATGTTTGAATTGACCGATTTCTTACATGATATTCAATCCAATCCATCTCAATCAAAATAAAATCAGAAGGCCGGTAATTATTAATCGAGCCTTTTGAATAAAATGATTTATGGTTTTAATTTTCAATTTCATTGCACTATGGCAATGAAATTGAAAAAACACAAAAAGCTTTCGTCAAAAAAATGAAGAAAGCCTAATGCTGAATGAAGTTATGGTTAAGCCGCTTTGGGAGCAAAAGAGATGCAGCTTCCATCAGGAGTTACAGGTCCTGCAAACAGGGTGCAGCCGCCGCAACCACCAGCAGCTTCGGGTTGCTTATATAATTGGCAATCTTTGCAATGCTTTGCAGGATCCTCCGATTTTTCGTGGTATTGAACAGCCTCTCTCTTCTTGATTTCATCAGGAGAAACGCTGGATACATCGGTGCAATCGCCGCTGGCAGCAGGCTGATCAACCATTGACTTTGGTTGTTCGGCAGGAGCCGCAGGTTCAGCCGGAGCAGAACTTTCGTTGGACCCGCAACTGCTAATTAATGCAGAACCACCAAGAAGTACTCCCGCAGCAGTTAATGCTTTTTTTAAAAACTCTTTTCTTGAAACTTGATTTTCCATAATAAAGATTGGTTTTAATTGATATAATCGTAAATAATCAAAATTTTATGCAATGTAAGATATCGTTTAAAATTCATTTATGAGCAGAATCATAGAGTCAAAAATAATATAAAATAAATTCAAAAGAAAAAATTTATTTCTGTTGAGTCAATAATTTTTCAAACCGTTTCACATCCGCCGGTAATTCTATTTCGCGATTATACACCAAATGATGTGCAAGCTGGTATGCAAAAAACGGACCCAGAGATGCCCCTTTGGTGCCCAACCCATTGAGAATACCCACTGTAGGGAAAACAGGATGCAAACCTACAAAAGGTCTGCGTTCCAAATTAGCCGGACGGATGGAAGCGATATGTTCCACAACTGTAAACGGTAATTTCAACCAGTGTTGCAGGTAGTTTTCAACCATTGCCCGAAACATGGCAGACGGTTTTTCGTCAATATAGTTCCGTTCGTAGTCTGACCCCACCCAAAATAAACCTTTTTCTGCCAGCGGTACTATTGTATAACTCATTTTGTAAATATGCTCTTTACTCAATCCGGGTATAGATACAATCAGCGCCTCACCTTTATTAAAAGCAAAAGGCAACAGTTTGAAGTAAGGATTGCTCATCCCTTCTACTCCTTCGCAGCAAAGTATTTTTTTTGCGCTGATGCCGTTGTATTCCACATGATCCGAAGCTAGTTTACAATTTTTCCAGTCAAATTTTTCTTCTGTGATTAACTCGTATTTCTTTAAATAATTTCGCCATGCAGTTAGCAATTCCCACATATTGATATTTAAGGAAGATTTAATTTCTACTACTTCAAAGGGAAAATTAAACCGGGTTCTCAAAAGTTCTTTGTTTTGATGAAAAGTCATTGATTCTTCTTTTTCATCGGTGATTCGTTTATGAAAAGCCTCCAGCATCTGAGGTGTGGGTACAAAATCAATAATGCTGATTTCCTGAGCCAGATTTTCAAGCCCCAGAAAATACCCGATTTTATTATATGCTTTTTTTGCAAAAGGGATGATATCATCTGCCATCCAGGTTTTTACCACTCTGCGACCTGTTACCGGATTGATAACGCCGCTTGAAACCCTTGATGCTGTGTTGGGCCTGTACTCATCTATCACATGAAAGGTTTGTCCTTCCTGAAAAAGAAAAAAACTCAAAAACGTACCTGATATGCCCTGCCCCAGAATAAGATAATCTACTTCCTTCATAAACTTTAATTTGCCAAAATTATAAATATTCTGTCAGAGGAGAGTTTATTGGGTTAGGAAAAATTGATTTTTGTTTGCAATGGGAATTTATTTTTGAAAATTGCTTCAAACACGATAATATTGTTTACAAAACAAACGATTTGATTTCTTTTTCATAATTTTTTCAATTTTGAACAAACAACTTTTTATCAAACCACTTTTTGGTATATTTCTGATTTGGCTTTTTTTAACTGCCATCAATTTCAATAAGGCATTTCATGCCGATGATACCTTTCATCTTATAGCAGCCCAACATATTAGCAAACATCCATTGCAACCTATGTCTGGTTTGATTAGGTGGGAGAATGAAAATCCTGAACCATTTTACAAGGCGAATCAGCCTTCATTGTTTTTTTATTTGATTGCAGGTGTTGCAGCTTTATTTGGCTTTAATGAAATTCCCTTACATCTTTTTTTGAGTGTGTTTTCATTTTTTTCGCTTTTTATATTTTATAAAATCGCCAGATTATATGGTTCCCCAATGCCTCTTTTGCTAACAGCGCTATTTGGCTTTACTCCTGCTTTTGTGGTCAATCAAAATGTGATGACAGATGTGCCGGTAGTTTGCTTTTTACTTGCAGCGTTTTATCAGCTTTTGTTGGCAGAAAAAACAAAGAAAAAAAAGCATTACCTGCTTGCAATGCTATTTTTAACTATGGGTGTTTTTACCAAGTATATTTTTCTGCCTGTAATTTTTGCCGTTGGTATTATTTTTCTGGTCAAGAGGCAATTCAAAAATTTATTCTATCTGTTAATACCCTTCGGATTTCTGGTTCTTTGGTCATTATGGAATTATTGGGAATATGGCGGTGTTCATCTATTGGGCAGAAGCGCCCGGCCATTTTACGGCAGACCAGAGTTGTTCTGGGCCTTTGTTACCGGATTGGGGAGTATTTCAGCGTTTGGAGTATTAGTGTTTAATAAGTTTACAGGCTATAAGTTGAATAAAAGATTTGTGTACCTCACCTCGGCTGTTTCACTATTGTTGGTGGTTGCTTTTTATTTTTTATCCAATCAATATGATGACCAAATCAGATGGTTCTTAGAGGGATTGTTTTTTGTGAATGGTTTATTTATTTTATGGTATGTTTTGAAAATCGGTTTTAATAAGAAATTAAACAAAAATTTTTTTAGCTTTCTTCATACAGATGACGGCGCTATTTTTTTATTTATTGCTGCAATATCATTATTTCTGATTCTCTTTGCGCCCTTTATGGCTACAAGGCATATTTTAACGGTAGTACCATTTATTTTGCTTTTGGTTTCAAAGACCTTTGTATTCAGTAAGAAAATTATTTTGAACTTTACACTCGTAGGTTCTTTTATTTTGAGCCTATTGTTGGGAATTTCTGATTGGAAACACGCGGAATTTTTCAAAAAATCGGCTGCCGAAATAAGGGAAGGTGTGCCAGATTATCGTACCATCTGGACTACCGGAATCGGAGGGTGGTATTGGTATGCGCTAAAAAATGGAATGAAAACTTATTATTTAGATTCGTCTGATCTTAAAGAAGGAGATATTTTGGTTTTGCCGAAAGGTGTTTCTCAGTATCGGATTTCTTCTTCGTTGGAAGTTACGCTTCTGGCAAAACTTTGGCAAAAAACCGGTCCTTTTTCATTCTTTTCGGGAAATCACTTTTTAGGATTATATCATAATAACTTTGGAATTCCACCCTGGACATTATCAAGAAACTCTACCGATACTATTTATGTATTGGGATATTTGGGAAAAAGGGTGGGCCATTAATGATATCATTGTCGATTTTCATGCTTCTTTGTGTAATTTTGATATTGCTGGTTAGAACGGCCTTTTTTTAAACATCATTTGGAACACTAAAATTTTTCGTTATGCTAAAAAAAATACTATTATTATGCGCCTTTTCATTTGTAATTAGCAATATGTCTTTTGCTCAAAATTTTGAGAGAGTAGTACGGCAGCAAAAAGCAAGCATTAACAGTATCTATAAAAAACGACGAATAACGCAGCGCGAATATTATAAACTTATGGATGAGCAAAATGCAATTGAGAATACTATAAGGAAATACAGAAGAGACGGATATCTTTCGCCGGATGAGAAAAATAAAATAGCCGCCAAGCAAAGGCGAGCGGCAGACCGGATAAGAAGATACCAGCGCAACAGGGAAAGATATTGATAATGCAAACTGTTCAATCGTTTGAACAATAAAATGCGGGTTTAGGGTGGTTTTATTTTGTAATATTGCAGTAGTATTGAAATAATAACACTAAAAAAATGTTATGCCCAAACTCATTCTTTCTATTGTATTGCTATTTACTGCTTTTTTTTCTGATGCCCAGTTTCCCGGAGCGGTTGCCCAGCGGTCATCTGTTTATTTAGAACATGGAGCTCATCGTCTTGGAAAGCGCCAGGATGCTGCAATGGAGCGATGGCGCAGCTATGGACTGGGTCAGTTTATTCATTGGGGTGTGTATGCCATTGCGGGTGGCCACTGGAATAGGAAATATTATGGTGGTGCAGCAGAATGGATTCGCTCCTGGAATGAAATGCCAAAAGCTGATTATGATAATCTGTATAAACAATTTGATGCCAAAAATTTTAATGCGACTGCCTAGGCTAAACAAGCAAAAGCAATGGGTGCACGATACATGATATTTACTACCAAACATCATGATGGTTTTTGCCTGTGGCCAAGCAAATACACCGATTATACAATTGCCGCTTCGCCCTATAAAAAAGACATCGTAAAACAAGTTATAGACGCATATAGTTAAGAAGGGATTGACGTGTATTTATATTTTTCAATCATAGACTGGAATCATCCGGGATACCGCACCTCACTGAAAACGGAAGCTGATAATAAAGCTTATGAAGATTTTAAAACCTTTACAGCCAATCAATTGAAAGAACTTTTAACGCTCTATCCTAAAACTAAAGGTTTCTGGTTTGATGGAACCTGGGATGCGGCGTGGGTACAACAGGCTGGTTTTACAGATAGCCTTGAAAAAGAATTGAGAGCAATGAATCCGGGGCTGATTATTGGCAGTCGCTTTCGTGCCGATGAGTATGGTCGCAGGCACTTCGACAGCAATGGCGACCTGATGGGCGATTATGAGCAGGGGTGGGAACGTAAGTTGCCAAAAACGATTGAAGATGTGCATGGCAATGACTGGGATTGCGTGATGACCGTGCCCGAAAACCAATGGGGCTACCACTCGGAGTGGAAAGGGCATGTAAAATCATCTGTTGAGTTGATTGAAATGATGGCGAGATCAGTTTCGATGGGTGGTAATTTTGTGTTGAATTTTGGTCCTGATGGAAAAGGCGCAATAAGACCCGAGGAAACAAAATTAGCCAAAGAAATAGGCGATTGGATGCAGGTAAATAATGAAGCCATTTATAACGCAGGATATGCAGGTCTTGACAAGCAGGATTGGGGATACATTACCAAAAGCCGAAAAACGGGCAACTATTATCTGATAGTCTTTAATGTGCCGGTGAACAAAGCGTTGAGGTTGAAACTATTACCGGGCATGGGAATTAAAAAACTCTATGACCTGCAAAATAACAGTATCTCTTTTGACACTGAAGAAATAGCCAAAGATGCCAAAGGCAGCGAGTTTTTCATTTATCTGAAAGAAACACCTTTGCAACCAAAAGTGATTGTGCTGGAAACAACGGACAAGGAAAATAAATCAGCAGTAGAGTACCAAAAAGCAAAAACCTAACATTAATAAATTAATCCCTTCATGATGAAAAAAATACTATTAATTGCTATTCTTATTTTGATGTCAACATCGTTTCTATTTGCTCAAGGAAGCAGACAGATTATCGATTTCAACAATGATTGGTCTTTTACAAAAGATACTTCTGCCGGTGTATGGGAACCGGTAACACTGCCACATACTTACAATCAGACGGATATGCAGACCGGTAAGAATTTCTATATCGGAAATGGTTTTTACCGGAAGAAAATATATGTAGATAATCAGTCAAAGGGAAAAAGAATTTTTTTAAGGTTTGGAGGAGTGGGACAGGTTGCCACAGTTTATGTTAATGGTAAGTTTTTGACCGAACATAAAGGGGCTTACAGCGCATTTGCATTTGAAATTACCAATGTGATTAACTATGGCGCACAAAATGAAATTTTGGTAAAGGCTAACAATACGCCTGATAAAACGATCATTCCGATTAATAATTTCTTGTTTCCGATATATGGCGGAATTTACCGGCAGGCAAATATGATTGTAACTGCTCCCGTAAATTTTTCGGTTACCGATTATGCTTCATCCGGAATTCAGGTTATTCAAAAAGATGTATCAGCGCAAAAGGCAAAAGTGTTGGTAAAGGCTAAATTAGAAAACAAGGAGAGGCTGCATCAGAGTATTGTATTAACCATTACAATATCAGACCATAATGGCGCTTTGGTTGCAAAGTCTCAAAAGCCGGTGACGGTTTCTCCTCAGGGTGTTACATATACAACCGGAGAAGTAGAGTTGGTAAACCCGCACCTTTGGAACGGAATCAAAGATCCTTATTTGTATAAAATTTCAGCCATCTTGCTTAAAGACAATAAAGAAATGGACAGGGTAGAAGAACCTTTAGGACTTCGTACCATTGAACTCATTGCAGGGAAAGGCGTTTACCTGAATGGTGAAAAATATCCGATGTATGGTGTTACCCGACATCAGGATCGTTGGCAATATGGAAGCGCCCTCTCTCCCGAACAGGAAAAAGAAGACATGATGCTGATTAAAGAAATAGGCGCCACTACAATCCGTTTGGCTCATTATCAGCAATCAGATCATATTTATGCCCTTGCAGATTCGTTGGGTTTTCTCACCTGGGCCGAAATTCCTTTTGTGAATGCAGTATCATTTCAGGAGGCGGCCAATGCCAAACAACAAATGGAAGAACTCGTGAGGCAAAACCGCAATCACCCGTCTATTTATATCTGGGGAATGCATAATGAGGTATATGGAAAAACTAAAGATGATTATGTGCCAGTACTGACGCGAGAACTGAATGATATTGCAAAAATAAATGATCCTTATCGTTACACCGTTTCAGTAAACGGATATGGTAGTATGAGCAGATTTGAAAACCTGAATTGCGATGTACAGGGTATGAATCGCTACTATGGCTGGTATGAAGGTAAGATTGATGATTTAGAGAAATGGGCTTCAGGTCTTGAAAAGGAATATCCTGATTATAAGGTGATGCTTACCGAGTATGGGGCTGACGGCAACATAGACCAAGGGATTGACACATTGGCCAATCCGAAAAGTATTGATCCGGTGAACGGCCAGTTCTCACCCGAAAACTATCAGACAGAAACTCATATTCAGCAGTGGGCAATCATACAAAAACATCCATACCTGCTGGCTTCTTATTTCTGGAACATGTTTGAGTTTGCCACACCGCTTTGGAACCGGGGCGGCGTTAATGCCCGAAACCTGAAGGGCATCATCACCTTTGATCGCAAAAGAAAAAAAGATGCTTTTTACTGGTACAAAGCCAACTGGAATTCGGAGCCGATGGTGTATCTGGCAAACAGAAGAGATGATATTCGCACAAAGCCTGATAATACAGTGCAATTATTTTCAAATATACCATCGGCTGTGTTGAAGGTTAATGGTAAAACGATTAACGGAAGGCCGGGCGTGAATGATAAACATACGCTTTACGATGTACATCTTAAAAAAGGGAAGAACAAAATTCAGGTGACCGCAAAACAAGGTAACCGGTCCTTTACGGATGAAATGATTTGGACGAGGAAATGATTGAAATAATAAAATTTTTCCTTATTTTCCCGCCTAATTTGAAAAATGTCTAAATCAATGGTAACATTAATGACCTTACTGTTTCTTGCTTTGTTCAATCGAAAAAAGCTAAAAACTTTAAAGATTGTAAAAAAGTATTTTTCAATCTTACTCGTAATGGGTTGCAATTTTTGGTTTGCAACCCATTCATTTTCTCAAAACGGTCAATTACCCTCTTGGCCTGATACGTTGTTTTCAACCTATTGGCACCAGCAGACAACCTTATTTAAAAACCTCCCTCAAACTAAAGGAGATATTATTTTTCTGGGAAACAGCATTACCGATGGGGGAGAGTGGCAGGAACTTTTTGGCGATAGCCGAATCAAAAACCGGGGAATCAGCGCCGATGTTACGATTGGTGTATTAAACCGGTTAAAAGAAATCACTGACAGGAAGCCGGATAAGATTTTTCTGATGATTGGCACCAACGACCTGTCGAAAGGAATCAGTACAGACAGCGTCGTAAAAAATATACTGGAGATTGTAAAATTTACTCATTTGCTTTCACCGGCTACAAAGGTTTATGTACAAAGCATTCTGCCCGTTAATCCGGGTTCTGACAAGTTTAAAAATCACACCGGAAATACGCCGAAAATTAAAGCGGTTAATCGCCAGCTGGAACTATATGCTAAAAAGCATCAGTTCACTTATGTAAACTTATTTGATAGTTTCATCAATTCCGAAGGATATCTAAACCGTCGATACAGTAATGATGGTCTTCATTTGTTGGGAGATGGTTATATGCTTTGGAAGCATTTAGTGTTTCCGTACATTTACGATGCGGGCGAGCGTCCTGCGCTGATTCCGGCTCCGGTACAATTAAGCTGGAAGCAGGGAGCATTTCCACTATATCAGTGCAAAACAATCTTAGTAACACAACCGGGTTTGGAAAAAGAAGCCAAACATCTGCAAAAATTAATCAGGCAGAAAGGTTACCAAGCCGAAATAAAGAGTAAGGTAAAAAAGGATAAAATTTACATCGAACTAAAATTAAATACTGCCAAAAAAGAAAGTAATAATGAAGCCTATCAATTGTCGGTAACAGATAATAAAGTCCTTATTTACGGTAATGCGGCTCATGGTGTGTTTAACGGCATCCAAACGCTGTGGCAGCTTGCCAGAGATGGCGCTTTGATAGATAATTGCCAGATTAATGATGAACCTGCTTATTCGATGAGAGGGTACATGGTAGATGTGGGGCGCAATTATATGTCAATGGAACTCTTAAAGCAGCAGATTGACGCGATGGCACAATACAAGCTCAACGTTTTCCATTTTCATGGCACCGAAGACATTGCCTGGCGTTTTGCCAGTAAGATGTACCCGCAGCTTACCGCCGGTGAGAATATGATTCGAAATAAAGGATTTTTCTATTCGGAGCAGGAGTTGCAGGAATTGATTAACTATTGTGCCGATAGGCATATCATCCTGATACCTGAAATTGACATGCCCGGCCATAGCGCTGCTTTCAGAAGAGCAATGGGCGTGGATATGCAGAGCGACTCGGGAATGATGTATGTAAAAAATATTGTCAACGAATTTCTGGATACCTATAAAATACACTACCTGCATATTGGCGGTGATGAAGTGAAAATTACCAACAAAAATTTTCTTCCCGAAATGATTCAGTTAGTTCAGAGCAGGGGCGTAAAGACGATTGGCTGGAGCCCCGGAGGTAATCTGGATGAAAAAACCTATCGTCAACTTTGGATGGAAGATTTTACGGAGGCCGAAAAAAGTCATGCACCACTGATTGATTCGAGGCATTTGTACCTTAATCACATGGATCCGTTTGAAGGGGTAACCACCATTTTCAACAGGCAGATTGGTAACCGGATTAAAGGCGATGATCAGATGTTGGGCGCTATCCTTTGCCTTTGGCCCGACAGAAGGGTAGAAAAGGAAGAAGATGCAATACGGATGAATTTAGTATATCCCGGGATGCTGGCTTTTGCCGAAAGAACCTGGAAGGGTGGTGGGGTACAGGGATGGGTGGCTAATATTGGTAGTCCGGGAGAAAAAAGAGTGAGTGATTTTGCCGAATTTGAAAATCGGCTGCTGGTGCATAAAAATTTGTATTTCAAAAAAAAGCCGTTCCCCTATTTTGCGCAACAGGATATTAAGTGGAACTTATATGGCCCTTATGACAATGGAGGCGATTTGACCAAAAAATTTGAACCGGAGTTTAAAAGTTTTAATCCTGCAAAAACAAAGCCTTATAAAGAAGAGATTGGCGCTACTATTATTTTGCGCCATTGGTGGGCGCCCCAGATTAAAGGCGCCATTGACGAAGTGGCTAAAGAAAACACGACCTGGTATGCCACTCGCCGCATCTGGAGTGATGAAGAAGGTTTCAAAAATTTCTGGATTGGTTTTTACAATATATCCAGGTCTCAGGACTCTGACACACCGCCTGCGGGTGAATGGGACTATAAAAAAAGTGCAGTTTGGGTAAATGGAAATTTAATCGCTCCTCCATTGTGGAAGCATGCCGGACAAAAAGGAAATATGGAGATTCCTTTGATTGACGAAGGATATGAGCTTAGAAAGCCTACAAAAATTTATTTACAAAAAGGCTGGAATGACGTACTCATTAAAGCGCCTGTGGGCTCCTTCAAAGGGAAAAACTGGCAAAATCCCGTAAAATGGATGTTTACGTTTGTAGAAGTAAAATAAAACGGGAAATAACAAATTATTCCGGTTCAGTTTTGGCAGGAAAGAATTTGTCAATCGCTCGAATCACAAAATAAAATATAACCATAAACAGGAATATTCCGGCCATCCCCAGACCTGTTATTTCAATTGCAGCTTTTGTAATATCGTTCATGTCATTTTTTTTAAGGTAAAATCTTTCTAAGCAAATAAAGGAATCAATGCCAGTATCAGGCCTCCTGCTACCACTGAGCCTATTTGTCCACCAACGTTTGCACTAACGGCATGCATCAGCAGATAGTTTGTCGGGTCTTCCTTTTGACCCATATTGTGAATCACCCTTGCCGACATCGGGAACGCAGAAATACCGCAGGCACCCACCATCGGGTTTATCTTTTTGTTTGCCGGAAGAAAAATGTTTAAGACTTTAGCAAACATCACGCCACCGAATGTGTCGAAAATGAAAGCGATCAAACCGAGACCAATAATCATCAGTGTTTGCCAGTTTACAAATTTGTCTGCCGTCATTGTACTGGCAATAGTGATGCCTAATAAAATCGTTACAATGTTTGCGAGTTCGTTTTGTGCCGATTGAGAAAGACGGTTTAGTACGCCACATTCTCTTATTAAATTTCCAAACATTAAAAAACCAATTAAAGCCAGGGAGGAAGGCGCTACAATTCCTGCTACAATGGTCACCAGTATCGGAAACAATATCAATGCAGCACGTGAAGCCACTCTTGGATTAGCGTCCATGTGAATACATCTTTCCTTTTTGCTGGTAAGCATACGGATTACGGGAGGCTGAATGATGGGTACCAAAGCCATGTAAGAATAGGCTGCCACAGAAATAGGCCCCAACAATTCGGGAGCAAACCGGGACGAAACAAAAATAGAAGTAGGCCCGTCTGCAGCGCCAATGATGCCGATGGAAGCTGCTTCCTTCAGGTCAAAACCCATCATGGTAGCAGCAATGATGGTGAAGAAAATGCCAAATTGTGCCGCTGCGCCGAATAGTAATAAGAATGGATTTTTAAATAGCGGCGTGAAGTCAATCATAGCGCCGATAGCTATAAAAATCAGGAGCGGAAAAATTTCGGTAGCAATCCCTGCTTCATAAAAAATGGATAAAGCGCCTTCTAATGCCTTACCTGTTTCGGGATCAATCTGGGTGAGGGCGGATGTTAAAGGAATATTTACCAATATAGCGCCAAAACCAATAGGCAAGAGGAGGGTAGGCTCATATTCTTTGGCAATAGCCAGATAAATCAACACCAAACCAACGGCAATCATCACCAGATGTTGCCAGGTAATCAGGTAAAGAACCGGAAACAATTGTTCGAAATTCATAAAAAAAGGATTTACTTTTTGGGAATACTTTTATTTCTGATACCGTCATCTTCCAGATCGGCAATGTCATACTTCAGGTCAGATATTTCATCTTTGAGTTCTTTTATCTCTTCTTTTTCGGCAATGACGATAGAAAGTAATATAGAAAATACCAGTGTGGAGATGATTACAGCCAGAGATACCCAGGCATGATGAGAAAAAAATGTTTCTACCTGTGGGATAAAACCGAGTAACATCTTCAATCCGATAAAGAACAGGATGAAACTGACGCCATGTTTCAAAAACCGGAACATCCCCATGATGCCTTTTAAGGCGAAAAACAGAGATACCAGCCCCATCACCGCAAATACATTGGAGGTAATGGCGATGAAATCTTCTTCTTGTGGAGTAAGAACCCTGGCTGTTCCTTCTTTAATTACACCGATGATTGCCGGAATGGAATCCACTGCAAAGAGTACATCTGTAGAACCAATAACCAGAAAAACCAGAAATATGGCAGTAATATGCCACTTGCCGTTTATTTTATGCAGGAATCGGGGTGAGTCTTTATCAGGGTCAACCGGAAACAATCTTGATGCGGTTTTGTACAAAACATTTTCATTAGGATTCACGCTTTCATCATCGCCCGTAAAAGCCATTTTGTAGGCTGTCCAGATAAGGATTACTCCAAATACATAAATAATCCAATGAAAACGCTCTACCAGCTCCATGCCTAATAGGATAAACAAGACACGTAGAACGATTGATAACAGAATCCCGAGTTTTAGTAGCTTAGGCTGATTTTTTTCATGCACGGCCATCAATGAAAAAATCATGATGAATACAAAAAGATTGTCAATTGACAAAGAGTATTCGGTAAGATAGCCTGCAATGAATTTAAACATCATTACCGAGGATGTTTTTACGGCGCTGTCAGGGTTTTGAGGAAATAAAAAATAAATGGCAACGCCAAAAAGCAATGCAATCGAAATCCATAAACCCGTCCATTTGAGCGCTGCTTTTACCGTGAGGGAACCACTCCGGTGTGTGGTTACGTACATATCAATAATGAATACGATAAAAAACAATGCAATAAAAGCAGTCCAGAAAATCATTATGGCATTCATACGTATATGATTTTAATATTTTCTGATGTTTCATAGGTTAATCAATACCGCTACTATTGATGGAAACGGTATTGTTTATAATTAAAAACAACTCATTCAATTTCAATCAGCACATCGCCTTCCATTACGGCATCATTGCGTTGTATATTAATGGCTTTTACCATGCCTTCCTTATCAGCATTGATATTATTTTCCATCTTCATCGCTTCAAGAATGAGCAGTGTTTGTCCTACTTTTATCTTATCGCCCGGTTTTATAAATATATCCAGAATTTTACCGGGCAATGGCGATTTGATGGTGCGGCTCTTTACCGCATCAGGTTTGGCAGTTTTTGCAGTAGATACTTCTACATCGGTGGATGGAGATACCATGGCGCGCACTAATTTGGGTGTTTTGGTTGTTTTTAAATGCTGGTCTATTTCCACATCGTACAAAACCCCATTCACTTTTACAGTAGCCGAAAAATCTTCCACATCCAACACATCCACAGTGTAATCTTTGCCTTTTATTTTAAGTTTATATGTCTTCATCTTAAATGATTTATTTTTTTAGCGGTTTATGTATAATACATCTTTGCGGCATTTGTCTCAAATTGTAAATCTTTGAATTCCAGGGAGAATAGGGCCTGATCACTTTTTGAATGGTGATAATAGTCTCTTCGTACTCCATAGTTTTGTAGGAATATAACCTGAGTGCAACTGCAATGGCAGCAGCTATTTCATCCTCTTCGCTTTGAAGGTTTGCTTCCTGAACTAAGGGTGGCTCAACTTCCTGTTTATCCTTTTTTTTAGCAAAAAATAACATAGTCAGAATTTTTTAAAGTGGAATATTGCCGTGTTTTTTAGCGATGACGTTTTCTTTTTTGGTTGCCAGCGATTGAAATGCTTTTATCACTCTGAAACGAGTTGTTCGTGGAATAATGATGTCATCAATAAATCCATGAGAAGCGGCTTCATAAGGATTGCTGAATTTAGCTTCATATTCTTTTTCAAAATTTTCGCCGGCTATTCTTCTTTCTTCAGGGTCTTCAATACCCAACATTTTTTTGCCGTAAAGAATTTCGGTAGCTCCCTTGGCGCCCATCACGGCTATTTCGGCAGTAGGCCACGCATAGCTGATATCGCCGCGTAAGTGTTTGGAGCTCATCACAATATATGCTCCGCCATAAGATTTGCGCAGCTCGATGGTTACTTTTGGAACAGTGGCGGCGCCATAAGCATACAGTAGTTTAGCGCCATGCACGATGATTCCGCCGTATTCCTGAGCGGTGCCCGGCAGGAACCCCGGAACATCTACTAATGTAAGAATCGGAATATTGAAGGCATCGCAAAAACGCACAAATCTGGCTGCTTTACGCGATGAGTTGATGTCCAGCACACCGGCCAGATAATTAGGCTGATTGGCTACAATACCTACCGACATGCCATCGAACCTGGCAAAGCCGGTTACGATGTTAGGGGCATATAATCTGGAAACTTCAAGGAATTCTCTGTTGTCAACAATGGCGTGAATTATATCTTTTACATCATAAGGTTTGTTGGGACTATCGGGTATGATGGTATCCAGAATATCATCCATTCTGTCAATCGGATCATCAGTAGGAATGTAAGGCGGGTCTTCCAGGTTGTTTTGAGGCATGTAACTCAGCATTTTTCTTAGTAGCATGATGCCTTCCTGCTCGTCTTCGGCTACAAAATGTGCCACGCCCGATTTGGAGGCATGAACGGTAGCGCCGCCCAATTCTTCATCTGTAACATCCTCGCTGGTAACAGTTTTTACCACTTTGGGGCCGGTAAGAAACATGTAACTGTTTGTCTTGGACATTACAATAAAATCAGTAAGGGCAGGGCTGTAAACAGCGCCACCGGCACAGGGACCAAAGATGGCTGTGAGCTGCGGTACCACACCGGATGCTAAAATGTTACGTTCAAAAATTTCGGCATAACCTGCCAGGCTTTTTACGCCTTCCTGAATACGAGCGCCACCCGAATCGTTGAGGCCGATAACCGGAGCGCCCATTTTCATTGCCTGATCCAATACTTTACAAACCTTTTTGGCTACCATTTCGCCCAGCGAACCACCAAAAACAGTGAAATCATAAGCATACACATAAACCAAACGGCCGTCAATGGTTCCATAGCCTGTTACTACCCCATCTGTGTAGGGTCTTTCTCTGTCTATTCCGAAATCAGTGCAACGATGGTGAACAAACATGTCAAATTCCTCAAAACTGCCATCATCCAATAAAAGATCCAACCTTTCTCGTGCAGTCAGTTTCCCTTTTTTGTGTTGAGAGTCAATTCTTTTCTGGCCTCCGCCTTTTTTGGCTTCTTCCCGTTTATCTATCAGTTGTCTGATTTTACTTTCTGTACTCATTATCGTTTGTTTATGTTAAATCGTGATTAAGTTAGAATATAAATTGATTAATACTTTGAAAATGAATTGCCTAAGGCCTAATGCCTACAGCTTATAGCTTACAGCCTTTTATCCTCGCAAAGCTCAGTCAATACGCCAAAAGTTGATTTTGGATGAAGAAACGCAATATCTAAGCCTTCGGCGCCTTTTCGAGGTGTTTTGTCAATCAATTGGATTCCTTTTTCTTCAGTTTCGGCAAGCGCCTGTTCCAGATTATTGACTGCAAAGGCAATATGATGAATTCCTTCACCTTTTTTTTCTATAAACTTTCCAATGGGGCCTTCAGGGTCTGTACTTTCAAGCAATTCAATTTTGGTTTGGCCTACTTTGAAAAAAGCGGTTTTCACTTTTTGTTCGGCCACTTCCTCTATCGAATAGCATTTCAGCCCAAATATCTTTTCCCAATAGGGGATACTGTTTTCAAGGCTTTTTACAGCTATTCCGATATGCTCAATGTGTGAGAGGTTCATATACAATTCGTTATAAGTGTGAGGCAAAGGTAGGTTTAGTTTGTTAGTACAATCTTATAAAACATCATTATAAAAAATGATGTTAATCATATTTGCTGATTTTTATTTAGAAAAAAAAACGACATTTTATTTGAACAAAATATTATAGGCTTTCTTTGTATGAAAGAGGTTGTTATTCAAACTATTACAGGAATATTTTTTTTAAGAATAACTTAAAATATGTAGTACATAAAAAATGCGCAAACGTTTGCATGATTTTAATCAGTTTTTTTTCCCTTATCTTTAACATCTCAATAACAAAAGAGAACTGTTTTTATATTGATTTTAACAAAATGAATTGCAATTGGCTAATAATTGATTGCTAGAGTGAATTGAGAGAAATCAGATGTACAGTTAGGGTTAACGACTTAAATAACGGAGTTAAATTAAAATTTTATAGCTAAATGGGAGTAGTTAAAGACTTTGCTTTAGTTCGAAATTGTATCTTTTTGATTGCTTTACTGGGAACTACAATGTTCGCCAACGCACAAAAAACGGAAAGTACAGATACTGATCCGGAAAATGATACTATTGTAATAAAGCCCACAATTGGAATAGACCCGATAAGGCTGGGAACCCGTTTCAACGGGAAACCTTTCAATCTGGTTCCATTAAAGGTGGTTGATAAACTGCCTTACGCGTCATTGCAGCAAATGCTGAAGGGTAACCTTGCGGGAGTGTATGTTCAGGAGCCAACCGGCGAACCCGGCACTGACCAGAATATTTTTATTCATGGCCTTTCGGCTCCTTTGTTGAATAAAAAATACCTTTACGACCAGCAGGCTGCCGTTTATTTGAACGGACTTCCCTTATTAAGAGATAACCCGTTTGCTTATGATATACAGAAGTACGATTTCAACAGGATAGGCCCTGCCACCAATTTGCTCTCCATTATCAATGCAGACAATATCAAGTCTATTGAGGTTTTAAAAGACCCGATTTCGTTGGCTTCTTTGGGCCCGATTGCCGCAAATGGGGCAATATGGATTACTACCAAAGAAGGCTCCAAATTAGATGTATCTGTTAATTCATATTATGGTATTGTCCCTGCTCACAGAGTAACGGCTACCAATGCCACTTATGAAAATGAATTCAGACAAAGATTTTATAATAAATATGGTACATTAGCCGACAGGCTTGCATATCCGCAATATTTAAGGGACTCTACCAATGCGGATTACTACGGAGCAGCCAACTGGACGGATGAGTATTACAAAACTGCAGCCCTATATAATGCTGATTTTGGTCTGAGCGCAGGTACCGAAAGGGCAAACTTCAGGTTTTTTGGTAACATGGCTAAAAATGCGAACAGCGCTGATCATACTTCCATTTCTAAATATGGAGCCAACTTTATGCTGAATGTGGCGCCATTGAAATGGCTGATGGTGTCCAGTATGATTTCTTACAACAGGCTCGACAGAAACAGAAACAGAAGTATCAGAGACCGTCTGGCAGAGCAAAGATATATTCCTGACCTCATCAATCCGCTTTCGCCCAATAAACGTCTTTATTCAAAATACCTTGGTCTTTTTGATAAAACAGTAACCATTGATAATAATGTAAACAATGCATTGGAAGGGTATCTGGCAGTAAATGCTTCAATTAGCGGATTGCATTATACCGGTCGTATCGGTTTTGACTACAATGAAGGCCTCAGAGATGCTTTCTGGCCCAGTACACTTCTTGAAACCAATAATTTTACATCTGCATATTTTGGCTACAATCAACGACTAATAACTAATCATGCATTGGATTACACTTTTAAAGTGGATAGTAAAAACAGTCTGAAAGCAGGAATATTTCAATCATTTAATGGAGACATGTTCCGGTACAATTATGCTTATGCATATAACACGCCTAACGACTTTATTAAATCAGTAGTTGTGGATGCAAGCCTTGATACTAAAGGGCTGATAGTTAATTATTTCCCAAGCAAAATGAAAACCTCACTGCTTTCTTTAGGTGGTAATCTGGAATGGGATATGAGCAATATATTGAAAATCAATGCATTAATAAGAAGAGACGGTTCTTCTACCATGCCGGTTACTCATAAATGGTTTACCGGTTTTGGCGGAGGTTTGGATTGGAATATTAAAAATCATCTACTGCCTGATATTTCATTGTCCACCTTTACCATTAATGCTGCCTGGAGCCGACTGGGTAAAACATTTTCGGATGACAGATTTCAGTCCGGACCACAGTATCGTGTGGATTTGGGATGGGGCAACGAACCTACCCTTGGATCTTATGCAGGCATCCCCGGCATCAGCCGTCCATACACTACAGGTTGGGTAGGATATGATGTTCCCTGGTCTTTTGTGGATAGATTTCAGTTAGGAACACGAATTGGTTTGTTGCAAGATCGTGTAGAACTGGCTGTGGACTTGTATAATAAGGATGATAAAAACGGGTTGTTCCCTGTGCCGATTGCTGCCGAGTGGGGGTTTGCCAGCGCTTACAAAACAGGTCTTGAGGTAAATAACAAGGGTATTGACGTATTGGTAAATGCAGAAATAATTGATAACCAATCAAAAGAATTAGGTTGGAACCTGAGCCTGAACTTCAATTACAATAAAAATACTTTGAAAGCCCTGCCCGACGGATTGAAGGAAGTAATCATCGGTAATACCAAATTGAAAGTGGGAGAACCGGTTGACCGTTTCTGGGTGTTGCAGAATACGGGCATTTTTAATGCCTCCGGCGAAATTCCTTCAGGCTTCAATATTAATGGAGTTCCTGTTTCTCCCGGCGATGCACGCTGGACTGACGTAAATGGCGACAACACTATTAATAATGCCGATAAAGTATTGAAAGGCAATTACATGCCTAAGTTTACAGGAGGAATGGGTAATTTTATCAAGTGGAAAGCAGTTACCTTCGACTTTCAGTTATATTTTGCATTGGGACATAATGCACTTAACAACTATGCTTCCAACAGATTGGACTTTATCAACTCTGAGGCGGTGCAAACCATCAATTCTGTAAAAGAGATTACTTTCTGGGAGAAGAAGCAGGATTTATTTACCTATCCGGTTTATAACCCCTGGAGCAGCACGGTACCTTACCGCGCCGATCAGGATTTGTTTCTTGATGATTTGTCATTCCTGAAGTTGAGGTCTGCCACACTATCTTATGATTTGGCCAAAATCGTAAAGATTAAGTCGCTCAAGAACAGTGTTATATACGTTTCTGGTACCAATCTGGCTACACTTACCAAATTCAAAGGTGATGATCCCGAACTGGTAAACTACAATGGGTATTACTATGGCGACGGATTGCCAATGCCAAAATCGGTTATAGTAGGTTTTAAGCTTAATTTTTAAATAATTGAAAAAAATATATACAATGTTTTTTCTCAAAAAATTTTTACATAAAGTTGCAAGTTTGATAGTTCTGATTGTATTATTGTCAGGCATGGGAGCCTGTAATAAGCAATTAGACATGGACTCCACCCGCGTATCTACCGAAGCAGCCAGTTGGGACTCGTATGACGATGCCCGCAGTGGTTTAATTTCTATTTATGGTTTGTTCAGGGCGGCATTGGCTGCCGACAACAGGCATTGGGTAGTTGGCGACCTTCGAGGCGGAGATTTTGCGGCTGTTTCAAGACCCGACCTCAAGGCAGTTATCAGTGGAAACTTAGGCGCTTCTTACGATTTGATTGATAAGGTTTCCAATTGGAGACGTTTTTATGCAGTAATAAATGCCTGCAATGTATTTATTGAAAAATCTGAAGGCTGTCTGGTAGATGCACGCTATACCAAAGCATACCACAGTTTGGATATGGCTCAGGCAAGGGCGATGAGGGCATTTACATACTTTTATATGGTACGTATCTGGGGCGATGTGCCGCTGGTAACTACATCGGGCGAAGGAAAAGATTTTCCGCAGGTAGCCCGTACCGATAAAAATGCAGTATTGTCATTTGCCGAAAGAGAATTGCTGGCCGCAGCGCCTAATCTGCCTTATCTGTACTCTGTTTCGGGTGAAGATTTCAAATTTCCAAATAACTACTACGATTATTCTCAGTCGGAGTGGGCAGGTCGCCCGTTTAGCCGTATAGCTGCTTATGCGGTGCTGGCACATATAGCGGCATGGAAAGAGGACTATGTGAATGCAGCGGTTTATACCGAATTTATAATGAATAACTTCTCAAAGAGTCGTCTGACCACTGTTTCGGTTGACAGAATGGTATCTTCTTCCAATTCAGGTCTGTTTAATAAAGGAACAGATGGTTCAAGTTATTATTCCATCTTCTCCTTATCATTTGTTAAACAGGATGGAGAAGCCACCAGCAATGGTCATCTTGAGCAGCTTACGCTTGCCAATACGCCCACCTTCGCCATGTCCAAGCTGTTGCCCGACATTTATATACCCAAGACTACAATCGCAGACATGTTTGCCAATACAAATGGTAAAGACCAACGTTTTGGCGTGGATATTACTGCCTTGGAGCCGGGCACTTTGCTTACCAACTATTTCGAAAATTATAATGCAGAAATTCCGGTATTCAAAAAAATCAGAATTGTGGACGATGGCGCTTCATCAGGCATGTTTGCTCAGTTTACTTCTGCGCTGATATTTACAAGAATGGAAGAAATTATGCTCCTACGGGCAGAAGCGATGGCGGTTTTGGGTAAATATACCGATGCCACTTCACTGATGAACAGTGTAAGAGCATCCAGAGGCCTCGACAATGTATTGGGAACCTCATCTGACAGGGACGCTATTATTACCGAAATTTTTGCGGAAAGAAGGCGCGAACTGGCAGGAGAAGGCTGGCGCTGGTACGATCAGGTGAGAGAAAACAGATTATTGAGGAACAATCCTGCATTTAATGCTTTGCTTGATAAGGGAGGTATTTACTGGCCAATAGCCCAGGAAGTAAGGGATAGAAATCCTCAAATTGTACAAAACAGTTATTGGACAGGAAAATAAATTGATAATAAAAGCGAATATCATTATCAGGATTTATTAAAAAGATATTATGGTAAGCAGAACGAAAAAATATTTACACATGAAGAATACAATACTGATATTGTGTCTGATAAATATTATAGCGGTAGCGAGTTGTTCCAAGGTGGACAATACCTACCGGAATGCAGCAGCGCCTAAGGTGAATTATGACGGGAATGCCTATTCTTATCTGCAGGCACATCCCGGCGTGTTTGATTCACTGGTAAAGGCTGTAAACAGGGTGCCGGGTTTGGCCGATACGCTCAAGCAAAAGGATATTACTCTTTTTGCACCTAACAACCGCAGTTTTGAGTTGGCTTTGAACAACATCAATCAGGCAAGAATGGACTCGGTACCGGCTATGCCACCGGTAAGCATCAATACTATTGATGTGGCTGTTTTGGATAGCACATTGTGTAAATATATCATTAGAGGAAAAATTATGAGCGGAGATTTGATGAATACCTTGTCAGACGGACGCGATGTTCCTACTGTGAAATACGGTTATGTGATGAATATGAAATTATTGTTTACCAATGCCAGCGGATTTGTGGGTGGCGGTCCTACCTTAATCAATTTTAGCGATAGAAACAGATCAATATTTACAAGATACTGGGTTACTACCAAAACCTCTACGATAGATATTTCTGCTTCCAATGCCGTTATTGACCTGTTGGATGCAGGTCACGATTTTGGTTTTGGAAACACATTTATCAGAGCGGTTAACAAGAGATAATAGCCATAAAAATTTCAATTATTGTAATTATGAACAATAAAAATATTTTATATATTCTTGGATTTTCACTAATCATTAGTGTAGGCTGTGGAAAATATTATCCTGATGAAAGGGAAAATATTGGAGGAGACTCACAGTTTTCTCAGCTTGTATATGAGCCTATTCTGGGAAGAAATAATTATTACTCCACCTTTTTTAAGGGTACTACCACTTACCCTACCGAGTTTTTTATCAGAAATGTAAAAAGGCGTAATGGCGAACCTGCACCCGAGTTTGAATCCATTCTTCCTGTAACTGTTTGGAAACAAGCCTATACAGGTGAAGAAACTTCTATTGCCGAAATTCAGGCCAAGCAGGAAGTACAAAACAGGCCGATTCTGGATATAGGAAAATATTCTGGCGATATAATTGTATGGAATACGGCACGGTCCAGTTTTATCAGGGCAATTCCGGACTCAGGCTATCTTTTTGATGTAGAAATTTCAAATACCGGCGGAAGGCGTTTTTTTAGAAATATGAAACTCATGCCTTACCGAGAAAGACCTACCGAGCCCTCAAACAGGGATGCCATCAGTGGCCAGGAACTGAACCCGGGGGTTTTTACGGCTATGCTTAACAATGTAAAGGGCGATAGCACAAACAGGTATTTGTCAGGCGGTGATTTGCGGATTTCCATGAAGAAGGTAGAAGGTCCAAGTGGAAAAATAACTTTCCGCTTTTTGGATAAGAATGGAAAGATTATGAATCCGAACCTGTTTTCTAAAACCGATTGGAACGGATTGATACATGGATTTAATTCGTCAATAACTAATACAGGAGTTACTTATGATGTATTGTATCCGATTCCGTTGGTAAAGATTAAAACAAAATACACGACGCAGGATGGTAATCTGGCAAGAGTGGTTTTCAGGTATGACCGGGTTGGTTTTGCAGGAGCCATAGAAAGCGCCAGTATTGAATTTCCATTTGCCATTTATGAATCAGGCAATTGGGAAATATTGTTCCAATTTGTAACAGATAACCCTAAGTTCACAAACGATTAATATTGAATGATGAGAACCAATATACAAATAACTAAACAACATGCTATGGGTATGTTAAAATATTTGACAGGGATAATAGTGTTTTTATTAATCAGTTTGATAATGAATGCACAAAACAACATATCCGTATCCGGTGTAGTGATAGGCCCCAACGGTGAATTGGTGCAAGGCGCATTTATTACCAATAAGGCTAATAATGTGCATATTGCAGTTACCGACGATAAAGGTGAGTTTCGCATCAATGTGCCAATAGGTACGGTTATTGAAATTACCCACTTGCAGTACGAACCTTACACTAAAAAAATAGCTGCCGGAGATGCTGTTTTAAACGTTGTGTTGAAGGAAAGTAAAGGAAAAACCGAACAGGATGTGGTGGTTCAGGGTTTTAGAACCAGAGCCAAAGAAACCCAAACCGGTTCAAGCGCCATCGTGAAAGGTGAAGCGTTGCAAAATGTGCCTGTAAATAATGCGGTATCGCTGCTACAGGGTAAAGTTGCCGGCTTAAATATCCAAAACAATATGTCGGGGCCGGGTGCCGGACCTACCGTTACCTTAAACGGTAGCTCTTCCATCAGTATTACCAGCGATGGTTTTCTGTCGCCCACCTCTCCATTGTTTATTATTGATGGTGTGCCGGTGGACATGAATACAAAGTATGAATATGGTTTTGAGTCGGGCGGTGCAGGTATCAATCCATTATCACTGATACCGCCGGAAGATATTGACCAGGTGGAGGTATTGCGAGATGCTGCAGCTACCTCACTGTATGGCTCCAGAGCTGCTTATGGTGTAATATTGGTAACTACCAAAAGAGGTCAGTCCAAATTGCCTATTGTGCAGTATTCCGGTAATATATTCTTTAAAACGCCTCCCCGAATGAGGGCAACCATAGGGGGCGCTGACGAACGCAGAGCAAGGATTGACGCGATTATGAACTATGATACCGCCTCTAACGAAGTTTCTAAAACATTGATTAACAATAGTTCATTCCTGTCTGATAGTTTGAACCCCTATTATAACAATTCAACCAACTGGCAGGATTTTGTGGTAGAACCTACTTTGAGTCATAACCATAATATTCAGGTGTATGGTGGTACCCGAAATTTCAACTACAAAACGAACGTGAACTATTATGATGATAAAAATATTGTAAGAAATACCGGTTTTAAAAGGTATGGCTTATCAATGAACGCTACTTATATGCCAGTTGACCAGTTTAAAATTACAATGGCGATTAATGGTCAGTTTGGTAGCACTCAAACCGGTAGCAGCACCGGCGCCACTATTGGCGGTTTGGCAGGGCTTTCAAATCTTTCATCGCTTTTACCCAAACCGTCCAAATACTCCGATCAGGCGGCGGCTATTGCCAATGGATATATCAAAAGTGAAAATACTTCCAAAAACCTGTTGTCGAGCTTAGATATCAGTTACGAATTTCTTACAGGATTCAGGGTTTCTAATTTATTCGCCTACAGCACGGCATCGGGTGTGAAAGATTTCTTTACTCCTGCCTTTTTGCGGGGTGGTTCCACCTTCGGATATATTTATAACGACCGCGATAACAACCTGAACAATCGTACACAATTGGGTTACAGTACGGTAAGAGGACCGCATACCTTTAATATATATGGTTTCAACGAAATAAATTCATACAGTACCAAAGCAGAAGCGGTTCAAATAGTGCAAACGCCCAACGACCAGATTGAGGGTGGGTACGGTTATAATGCCAACCTGACAAAGGGAGGTACACTGAACAATTTGAAAGAGGAAAGAATACATGGTTTTGGTGGCTTTGGAGGATATAACTATGACAGAAGGTATATATTCGACTTTAGTTATCGTGTTGACCGAACTTCTTTAAATGGACCTAATCGTGGCGCTCAAAAAAGCCCTTCATTGAGTGCCAGATGGAACCTGCATAACGAAGACTTTATGCGACAGTTCAAAGGATGGCTTACCACCTCTTCATTTAAAGCCAGCTGGGGTCAAACTATTAAACCCAATGGAAGTATTTTTGATGTGTTTGGTAAATATGTTTTTGGTCAAAAATTCAATAATGACCCCACTTATGTAATAGATTTTGGAACCATTCCAAATATGGATTTTCTTCCGGAGGCAAACACAACTACTTCATTTTCAACAGAGTGGGGTTTCTTCAACAATCGTTTGAATGCTGAGTATATTTATATGTACACCACCATTGACAACCTTACTCTTGGCGTTAGCCTCAACAATACCAATGGTTTTACCAGATTAACAACCGTAGATGCCAGTTTGGTGAAAAGGAACCATTTGATTACACTTACTGCACGGCCAATTGATGTCGGCCGAATTAGGTGGACGGTGAGCGCCAACGGATCTATCAACAGAACCATTCTGGCAAAATTGCCGGACGGGATGAGAGAATATGTTCAAAGCAACTTTAGCGATGCCAATCAGGCAGTTCCGGTGGTGATGCGTTTGGGGCGCAATCAGTTTTCGAACCTGATGTATAGAACTGAAGGTATTTATGCCAATGATACAGATGTACCTGTAAATCCTGTTACCGGGCTTCGCAAGCAATTTGGTAATGGCCAGGGTTTATACTTTAGAGCAGGCGACCCGATATGGACAGATATCAACGGCGACTATATTATTGACGAAAAAGATTTAGTACCTTTGGGTAATCCGGAGCCTAAGTATTTTGGGGGTATCAGTTCCAATTTGATATTTAATGACTTTACCCTCAATGTAAATATGCAGTATTTCATCGGACGCGATGTAATTAATCTCGCAAGCGCTCAGAATTTTCAGGCTTATACTAATCCGCTGTCTGCCAATGCAATGCTGGCTATTAATGAATATAATTATTGGAAACCATTGGTTCAGGGAGATCTGAGCCAGGGAACAGCAGGCGCTATGTATCCGAACCCGTTTGACTTCAGAAGAGCTGGATCATTAGGCAGTTTCAGGTCTAACCAGACACTCTTTATGGAAAATGGTTCTTACTGGAAGTTGGGTGATGTTACCTTGCTGTACAACATACCACGTGCATTAATAGCCAAGTATGGTATGAGTTCCTGCCGTTTGAGTTTAAGTGCTTATAACTTGCTGGTACTCACTAAATATTCGGGAATCAACCCGGAACAGGTATCGGCGCTTGGCCGCGACCTCTCCAACGGGTATCCTAATGCGAAACAATTTTCTTTTGGTGTAAACATTCAATTTTAATTCTTTACTCATGAAGCGTATATTATATCTTGTTATTTTATTTTCGATGCTGCTTCCGATGAGCGGATGCAATAAATTTTTGAGTATTGACCCCCCAAGTAGTTTGTCCGGAAATAATTTCTGGCGTAATAAAAATGATGTAGAAGGGTATGTAAACGGTTTATACCTGCTGTTTCGGTCGGCTGTGTTCCGTGCGGATATGACTGCGGGAGCCGGTTCGGATGAGTTTCCTTTCTTTGCCTGGTCTGGTGATATGCGTGGTGCACCCATTCAGAAAAATCCGGGAGCCTATTCAGGTCGTACTTATTTTAACCTGCTTGCCAGAAACGATATCAAGTCATTGGTAGGAAATGGTTCACCCGATTATAAAAGTCTATTTCATATCCTGCGTTTTACACAGTGGGACAGGTTTTTTAAGGTAATTGCTTCGGCCAATATTGCCATTGACGTAATTCCCCAAATTTCTGACCCATCGCTTTCAGATGCCGATAAAAAAAGGTATGTAGGTGAAGCAGTATTTGTAAGAAATCTTTGTTATTTCTTTATGGTTCGACTTTGGGGCGATGTACCCTATTACACAAAGCCTTATTTTACAGGGTCGCTCGCAAGGGAAAATAAGATTACTGTTTTAAAAAATCTTTTGGCTGACATGGAGACAGCCAAAGAAAACCTTCCCTGGACTTACACCAATCCTTCTCAAATTGCGGTAAGGGCGATGAAAGGATCGGCTATTGTGCTGATGATGCACATCAACATGTGGCTGGCTTGCTTTGATGGCGATAATAAAAATCAATACTATGATAATGTAGATAAACTTGGCGTTCAAATGGATCAAAATCAGGGGAACTATGAATTGTTGCCACTTACACGCACCAAGGAAATCTTTAAAGGAAGAACCAAAGAAGGTCTGTTTGAGATTCCTCAAAATGTGAACTATGGCGAATCTTTCGGATGGTCTGCTTTCTCAGATAACGTCTTGTATGCTCCTTACAAAAACCACGCTATTCAAAACAGCTATATGTCTTATCTCCCAGCTTTTATGGAGAAAGTTTTTCCAAAGGAGGTGGCTGATAATCGTAGATCTGTTTGGTATGTGGAGGACTATCTTTATACAGGAGGCGACAAATTTATGATGCTGAAGTTTGCAAATGTGTATGCCAATGATCAGGCAGAAGACGTAAACCCTGATGATAACCAAACAGTTTTCAGACTTCCCGATGCTTATTTATTGCATGCAGAGGCATTGGCAGAATTAGGGAAAGACGCGGAAGCAAGAGCTAAAGTCAATCTCGTAAGGACAAGAGCAGGTGCGCCAAACCTTACAACATCAGGTCAGGATCTTAAAAACGATATTTTCTTTGAGCGTTGCAGAGAGTTTATGGGCGAGGCACACTATTGGTACGATGTGGTAAGGACAAAGCGCATTATTAATCCGCTTTATGAATTTGGTTATCACTGTACGGTAGATCAGTTTAATGCAGGCGCCTGGACCTGGCCGATTGATCCGGATAATAGAATTAATAATCCGGGTATTACGCTTAACACTTATTGGTTATAATAAATTTTAATAAAATAAAATATGAAAGTTTTTAAAATATTTATTACTCTTTTATTCGTAGCAGCTTTAATCACAAGCTGTAATAAGAGTGATTATTATAAAGACGGGGGACTAAGTGACGGTAATTTCAATGGATCGGTAATGCAATATCTTAACTCAAGGCCCGATTTGTTTGCCACACTTTCGGAAGTGGTTAAATATGCAGGTCTGGAGCAGACATTGAACAGCGAAGAAGTTACCTTTTTTGCCCCGGCCGATTCCAGTATCAGAAGTGTTATACAGGTGGCCAACTTGCTCCTGCCGATTGCCGGAAAACAACAAATTACTAAAATTCAGGACATCAAACCCGCTATATGGAGAAAATATCTGACAAGATATATATTCAAAGGAGCAAAAAGCCTGAAAGATTATCCACAGTTCGATATTTCCAATTTGTCGCCCTCTGCCGGACAGATGTATTCTT
>ENA-UOUJ01000319-UOUJ01000319.1-activated-sludge-metagenome-genome-assembly--contig:-NODE-319-length-36533-cov-7.927792_pt1 | contig 36533 bp, 28 predicted proteins | sample MGYA00249839_ERZ747224 | MGnify/ENA primary metagenome ERZ747224 (study PRJEB28782, sample SAMN03220277) | activated sludge metagenome | biome: wastewater; feature: sewage sludge; material... | reverse complement strand
CCTTGCCACCGCCGATCGGCATGCCGGTCAGGGCGTTCTTGAAGATCTGCTCGAAGCCCAGGAACTTGATGATGCCCAGGTAGACCGAGGGGTGGAACCGCAGTCCGCCCTTGTACGGCCCCAGGGCGGAGTTGAACTCCACGCGGAAGCCACGGTTGATCTGCACGTGCCCGTTGTCATCCACCCACGGCACGCGGAAGATGATCTGGCGCTCCGGTTCGCACATGCGGCGCAGGATCCCGGACTCGACGTATTCGGGATGGCGGTTGACGACCGGCCCGAGGGCTTCGAACACCTCGGTGACGGCCTGGTGGAACTCGCTTTCGCCGGGGTTGCGGCGAAAGACCTCGTCCCGCAGTTTCTCCAGACCAGGCTCCATGTCCGTCCTCGCTTTCCTCAGTGGCGTCCCCTCATCAGGAGGGCATCCCCCGGTAGGGACAGGCCGGGACTACTGTACCGGCCGGTTGGGCAGGGCCGGAAAGGATGACGATGGGGGCCCGGCGGGCGCCCCCACCCCGGGACCGGTCCCCGGGCCGGTCACCGTTGGACCAGCCAGCCGTCCCAGCCGGCGGACTGCTCCAGGTAGGTGCGCACGAACACGTCGTTCTGCCGGCCCCGGACCCGGACGGCACGCTCGTAGTAACCGACCAGCTGCTCGCACAGGACGGGCCAGGTCCGGCCCTGCACGGCCTGGTGCGCGGCCTCGGCGAACGCGGCGCGCTTGATGTCGTCATAGACCAGGTCCCGGACCCGGTCCCGCAGCCCGGCCAGGTCACCCGGCCGGTACAGCCACCCGGTGCGGGAGGGGTCCACCAGGTCCAGCGGACCGCCGCGTCCCACCGCGACCACCGGGACGCCGGAGGCCATGGCCTCCTGGATCGTCTGGCAGAAGGTCTCCGACTCCCCGGGATGCACGAACAGGTCGAGGCTGGCCATGTGCCGGGCCAGGTCCTCTCCGCCCTGGAACCCGGCGAAGTGCGCCCCGGGCAGCTGGCGGGCCAGGGCGCCCTTCAGCGGGCCGGAGCCGACGATCACCAGGCGGGTGCCCGGCAGGTCGCTGAGCACGGCCAGGTCCTCCACCTGCTTCTCCGAGGCCAGCCGGCCGACGAAGCCGATGAGCCGCTCGCCGTTCGGGGCCAGCTCGGCCCGCAGCGCCTCGTCCCGCCGGGCGGGGTGAAACCGGGCGGTGTCCACGCCCCGTCGCCACAGGTGCACCCGCTGGATCCCGCGGGCGTGCAGCTGGTCCACGCAGAAGCTCGAGGGGGCCACCGTGAGGGTGGCGTGGTCGTGGATGCGTTCCACGTGCTGCCAGAGGACCTCCTCCAACCACGGGAACCCGTAGCGCGCCGCGTAGTTGGGCACCTCGGTCTGGTAGACGCACACGCTCGGCACCCCGAGGGCGTTGGCGGCCTGCACCGCGCGCCAGCCCAGGATGAACGGGGAGGCGATGTGGACGACGTCGGGCGCGAAGTCCGCGATGACGCGACGGACCCGGTTGACGGTCCCGGCGGCCACCCGGACGTTCGTGTATCCCCTCAGGGGGATGGAGGGCACCCGGTGGACCGGATATCCCTCGACCTTGGCGGGGGCCTCGTCGTCCATCCACGACGAGGACGGGGCGATCACCAGGACCTCGTCGCCGCGGGAGCGCAGGTGGCGGATCACCTGCAGGATCGAGTGGGTGACACCGTTCATGTGGGGCAGGAACGATTCGGCGACGATGACGACTCTCACGCTCCCGGACGCTATGGTCCGTCCCTGTCAGCGGTGACTCGGCGCGGTGGCAGCCAGGTGGCGGGCGGGTGAACAGTCGGTATGCCGCCGCGTGGGGCGACGGGCGGTGCCGGGCCGCGCCGCTGCCGTCCGGCCCCCGGGCCGGGTGGCACCATGGACGGTGACATGAATCCTCGCACTCCCCGCGCCCTGAAGCCGCTGCCCCTGCCCCTCTGGGTCCAGGGGGTGATCGAGACCCTGATCGCCGCGGTGGTCTCCGCCATCCTCGTCGTGGTGCCCCTGGTGGGCATCTGGTCCATGGCCGGCTTCGCCGCCACCCAGGTGGACTTCATCGCCCGGCTCGGCGGCCAGGCCTGGCTGGCGCTGCAGGGCGTGCCGCTGCACCTGACCCTGGAGTCCCCGACGAGCAGCGCGGACACGCTGACGGGCACGTTCTGGTTCCTGCCCTGGGGCCTGGTCCTGATCCCGCTGGCCCTGGGCTGGCGGGCCGGGAGGCGGCTGGCGCGTGCGTCCTACCGGGACCAGATCTGGCAGCCCCTCGCCGGTGGGGCCGGTGCCTACGCCCTCTTCTGCCTGGGCACCTCGTTGCTGGTGCCGAGCGAGTCGGTGGCCATCAATCCGTTCCTGGGGACGTTGATCCCCACGGCGCTGATGGTGGTCGCCCTGCTGACCGGGGCCCGGAAGGAGGCCGGTTCGTGGGAGCGGCTGATCGGGGTCGACGCGGCCGAGCGCATCGCCACCTGGTCACAGGCGTCCCGCTGGGCCGGGTCCTACGCGTGGTCACTGGTGCGGGCCGGGTTCGTGGGCCTGATGGTCTCCTTCGCCCTGGCCTCGGTCCTGCTGTCCGTGCAGGTCGCCCTGAGCTGGGCGGACATCGCCCAGGTGTACCAGCAGGTGGACGCCGGCATCTGGGGCGGGGCCACCCTGACCGCGGTGCAGCTCGGGATCATGCCCAACCTGGCGATGTGGACGCTGGCCTGGACCACGGGGGCCGGGTTCTTCCTGGGGGAGGGGTCCGCCGTCTCCCCGCTGATGACCGCGGTCGGTCCGCAGCCGGCCATCCCGGTGCTGACCGCCGTGCCGGTGGGCCTGGACCCGGCCTGGTCCTGGCTGTTCCTGCTCGTGCCGGTGGTCGGCGGATTCATGGCCGGCTGGTGGCTGCTGCGGGAGGGGGAGAACCACTTCGACGAGTGGCTGGCCGTGCGGATCGAGTCCCGCTGGGCCTCGCTGACCGCCTCCACCCTGGTGCTGGGCCTGCTGGTGGCCCTGGCGACCGCCCTGTTGTCCCTGCTCCCGTTCGCCGTCTCCGGGGGGTCCCTGGGGGTGGGCCGGATGACCGGCCTGGGCCCGAATCCCTGGGCCGCCGCCGGCCTGCTCGGCGTCCTCGTGGGCCTGGGGGCGATGATCGGCTACCTGGTGTCCCCGTGGTGGGAGCGGGACCGCTTCGTGCTGCCGGACGCGTGGCACGACGAGGCGGACGACGCCGACGGGTTCGATGACGGCACGGACGCCGGGATGACCCGCGAGCCCGAGGAGGACTAGGCACCCGGCTCTGGCACTCTCCGGCCAAGAGTGCTAAATAATTGCCGAGGCCGTAGCCACGGCCCGCCGGCCCGGAAGGCCCGGGTCCGGTCACCGTATGGAGGTGATTTCTGTGGCCAACCATGTTGATCCCCTGCGCGAGATCGACCGGGTGCTGAACGGCGTCTTCGGACAGATGACATCATCGGTGCGGACACAGGCGATGCCGATGGACCTGTACCGGAGTGAGGACCACTTCGTGCTGAAGATGGACCTGCCGGGTGTGGACCCCAGGTCGATCGACGTCGACCTCGAGGGGCGGACGCTGACCATCCGCGCCGACCGGCAGGACGAGGAGACGGGCCAGATCCAGTGGCTCGCCCGGGAACGCACCACCGGGACCTTCGCGCGGCAGCTGACACTCGGCGAGGGGCTGGCGACGGACAGGATCGACGCCTCGTACACGGACGGTGTGCTGACGCTGCAGATCCCCGTGGCCGAGGAGGCCAAGCCCCGCCGCATCGAGGTCTCGCACACCGCCAACCAGGGGGCGATCGGGCAGTCGGCCTGAGCAGTCCGCCGGCCTGACCCTCCCCGGCGAGGGTGCTCCGGCTCACGCCGGAACGCCGCGTCTGCCATGCTGGGAGCCTTCGACGAGGCGAGGTGGCGGTAGATGCGCACGTTCGGTGTGGAGGAGGAGTTCCTGCTGGTGGCGGTTCCGTCCCTGGAACCGCTGCCCGCCGGGGAGGCGGTGGCGGGTCCGCGGTCCGAGGAGACCTCCTCCGGCCACCGGGTGACGATGGAGCTGCAGCAGGAACAGATCGAGGTCGACAACCCGCCGCAGACCACCCTGACCGGACAGTTCGCGGCCATCCGGGCCGGGCGGGCCCTCGCCGAGGAGGCCGCCGTACGGGCCGGCGGACGGGTCGCGGCGCTGGGCACGGCCCCGGACGGCACCAGCCTCCACCTGACGCCGAAGGCGCGCTACCAGCGGATCGGCAGGGAGTTCGGGGTGATGGCCCTGGAGAACCTCACCAACGGCCTGCACGTCCACGTGGGCGTCTCCTCCCGGGACGAGGCCGTGACCGCCCTCGACCGGATCCGTGTCTGGCTCGCCCCCCTGCTGGCGCTCAGCGCCAACTCCCCGTACTGGCAGGGAGTGGACACCGGTTACGCCTCCTACCGCCACCGGGTGATGTCCCGATGGCCCGTGAGCGGTCCGCCGGAGGTGTTCGGCTCGGCCGCCGGTTATGACCGGCACCGGGACCGGCTGCTGGCAACGCAGGTCCCCCTGGACGCCGGCATGATCTACTACGACGCCCGCCCCAGCGAGCGCTACCCCACGCTCGAGGTGCGCATCGCCGACGTCTGCACGGACCAGGCCGTGGCGGCCGTGATCGCCGCGCTGGTCAGGGCCCTGGTGGAGACCGCCCTCAGGGAGCCACGCCGGCCGGCTCCCGAGGTCCCCGCCTCGGAGCTGGGAGTGTGGACCTGGCTGGCCAGCCGTTCGGGTGTCGCGGGCCGGCTGATCGACCCGGCCACGGGGACTCCCGCGCCGGCGGCGGACGTCCTCGGCCGGCTGCTGGACGGCGTCCGGCCCGTACTGGTCGAGTACGGGGAGGAGGGGACGGTCGAGGCCGTCGTGGCCCGGGTCCTGCGGCAGGGCACCGGCGCGCACCTCCAGCGCGAGGCCTTCGGCGCGCACCATGACCTCCGGCACGTGGTCGCCGTGGCCCTCGAGGCCACCCACCGTGCCCCCTCACCACCCGCGTCCGGGTGATCCGGGCCGGTACGTACCCGTTACCGGGCGCCGACCGGACCGGTGAACCCGGCCAGTTGCTCGGTGTACTCCTGGCTGCACCGCTCCAGCGCCCGCTCGGTGATCGCGCCGGCGGTGCAGTCCTCGAACCGCGTGGTGGCGTCCCAGAACACGACCTGGGAGGCGGTGACGAACCCGAAGAGGGCGCAGCCGGCCATGCCCGCCACCGCGCCCACGCGCAGGAGCCACGGCGAGGGGATCCGGGCGGTGCGGATGAGGGCGAGGACGCCGAAGACGATGCCGGTGACGGCGAAGACCAGGGAGGCGGCCTTCCACGGCAGGGTCAGGACGGAGGCCAGGTATGTCAGCAGCAGCATCCCCGCCAGCCAGACCAGGGCGGTGCGCAGCGAGCGGTACCGCGTCAGTTCGGTGTCGGTCGATGCTCCGGGCGCGGTCTGGCTCACCGCTCCAGCCTACTGGGGTGTCAGGACAGCCCCTGACCGGCCAGCCAGGCCTGCGCGATGTCCTCGCTGGAGGCCTCCTTCTCGACGGACTCCCGGTTGAGGCCGATCAGCGCCTCCGGGGTGAGCTTCGCATTGACCTTCTCGATGATCGCGGCGGCCTCCTCGTCCACGGCCTCGGAGGCGATCGGGGTGACGTTCTGCGGCAGGATCAGGTTCTCCGGGTCCTCCAGGGTCACCAGGTCCTCGGCCGCGATCGAGGGGTCGGCCGAGTAGATGTCGGCGAGCTGGACGTCCCCGTCCACCAGGGCCTTGACGGTCAGCGGGCCGCCCGAGTCCTCCACGGGCACCACGGTCACGTCCACCCCGTAGGCCTCCTTGAGTCCGGCAGGACCGTAGGGACGGGTCTCGAACTCGGAGTTGGCGGCCACCTTCAGCGGCTCGTCCACGTTCTTCAGGTCCGCCAGGGACGTCAGGGAGTGCTTCTCGGCGAACGCGCGGGTGACGTTGTAGGAGTCCTGGTCCGTGGCCTCGGCCGGTTCCAGCGGGCGCAGCCCCTGGGGCAGCACCTCGGCCAGCGCGGCCTGGATGTCCTCCGGCGAGGTGGCCGTGGCCTCGGCGTCGTAGTACTGGAGCAGGTTCCCGCCGTATTCGGGCATGACGTCGATGGCCCCGGACTCGACCTCCGGCAGGTACACCTCGCGCTGGCCGATCTGGTAGTCCCGCTCCACCGTGTAGCCCTCGGCCTCGAGGGCCTGGGCGTAGAGCTCGGCGATGATCTCGTTCGAGTAGTACTGCTGGGAGCCGATGACCAGGGCGTCCCCGCTCCCGCCCGTGCCCCCCGTGGCCGACGGTGAGCCGGAGGCGGTGTCCTGGCCGCCGAGCGGGTCGGAGCTGCCGCAGCCGGTCAGGGCGAGGGCGGCGACGGCGGCCAGGGCCAGGGCGGAACGGCGGGTGGGCTTCTTCATGGGGATCCTCTTCCGGAGACGGGCGCTGTTCTGAAACCTACGCGTTGACCCCGCGGCGCGCCACTGTCACCCCACGTGGGACGGCGGCGCGTCCGGCCAGGGCGAACACCCCGTCCAGGACGAGGGCGAGGGCGACGACGAGCAGGGAGGAGCCGAGCATCATGGCGTAGTCCTGGGTCTTCAGGCCCAGGAACAGGTAGCGGCCCAGTCCGCCGGCGCCGACGTAGGCGGCCAGGGTGGCGGTGGCCACCACCTGCAGTGCTGCCGAGCGCAGCCCGCCGACCAGCACCGGCAGCCCCAGGGGCACCTCGATCTGCCAGAGCACCTGGGCGCCGGTGTACCCCTGGGCCCGGGCGGCGTCGATTACCCGGCGGTCCACGGCCTCGAAGCCGGCATAGGCGGCGGCCAGGATGGACGGGACGGCCAGGATGACGAAGGCCGTCATCGGCCCCGCCAGCCCGATGCCCAGCAGCAGCGCGGTCAGGGTGAGCACCCCGAGGGTCGGCAGGGCGCGGGCGGCCCCGGAGAGCGCGACGGCGGCTCCGCGCCCCCTGCCCGTGTGGCCCACCCACCAGCCGATCGGCACGGCGATGGCGGCGGCGATCACCACGGCCAGCAGCGTGTAGCCGAGGTGCTCCAGGGACCGCGCGGCGATCCCGGACGGCCCCGTCCACTGCGCGGGGTCCAGGCACCAGAGCACGGCCTCCCACAACTGGTTCATGCCCCCACCTCCGCACGCGTCCAGGGCATGGCCAACCGGCCCAGCGCCACGAGCAACCGGTCCAGGGCCAGCGCGAGCACCACGGTCAGCACGATCCCGGTGAGGATCTCCGCCAGGATCCCGCGCTGGAACCCGTCCGTGAACAGCAGCCCGAGCGACGGGATGCCCAGGACGGCCCCCACCGTGCACAGGGACACCGTGGAGACGGCCACCACTCGCAGCCCGGACAGGATCACCGGGCCGGCCAGGGGCAGGTCCACGGTCAGGAACCGGCGCAGCGGCGGATAGCCCAGGGCCACGGCGGCACTGCGGGCCTCCGGCGGCACCCCGTCCAGCCCGTCGGCCACGCTGCGCACCAGCAGCGCCACCCCGTACAGGGTCAGGGCCACGACCACGTTCACCACGTCCCGCACGCCGGTGCCGATCAGCACCGGCAGCACGATGAACAGCGGCAGGGACGGGATCGCGTACATCAGCCCGGCGCCGGTCAGCACGGGGCCGTTCAGGACCCGGTAGCGGTGGGCCAGCCAGCCCAGCGGGACGGAGATCACCAGCGCGGCCAGGATGGCCGGCAGGGACGTGGCCAGGTGCGCCCACGTCCGGTCCGCGATCAGCGGCAGGTTGTCCAGGACCCAGTTCATGCGCCCGGCGCGTCCTGGGTTCCCGGCCGGGGCCCGCCGTCGGCCATGGCACCCGGGCGCGCGCCGTCGTCGGGCCGGCCGTCCGGTTCCGCGAGCACCCCGGCGGGCCGGCCGTGGGCGTCCACCACCACGATCGAGCCGTCCGCGGCGCGCTCGCGGTGCAGGGTGCGCTGGCCGCGGTCCAGCCCGAGGAAGGTCCGCACGAAGTCGTTGGCGGGCTCGGCGACGAATTCCCTCGGGGTGCCCTGCTGGGCGATGTCCGCGCCCGCGCGCAGCAGCACGATCTGGTCGCCGAGGGCCAGGGCCTCGTCCATGTCATGGGTGACGAACAGGATGGTGGTGCCGATCTGGCCGTGCAGCTGGCGCAGCTGGCGTTGCAGCTCGGAGCGCACGAGCGGGTCCACGGCCCCGAAGGGCTCGTCCATCAGGAGGATGTCCGGGTCGGCGGCCAGGCCGCGGGCCACGCCCACGCGCTGTTGCTGGCCGCCGGAGAGCTGCGCCGGGTAGCGGTCGGCCAGCTTCGCGTCCAGGCCGACGAGTTCCATCATCTCCCCGGTGCGCCGCCGGGCCGCGCGGCGGTCCACGCCGTTGAGACGCGGGACGGTGGCGATGTTCTGGGCGACGGTGCGGTGGGGCAGCAGTCCCGAGTTCTGCATGACGTACCCGATGCGCCGGCGCAGGGCGACCGGGTCCCGGCCGGCCACGTCCTCACCGTCCACGAGCACCTGCCCGGAGGAGGGGTCGACCATCCGGTTGACCATGCGCATGAGGGTCGTCTTGCCGCAGCCCGAGGACCCCGCCAGGACGGTCAGGGTGCCGCGGGGGACGTCGAGGCTGAAGTCCTGGACCGCGACGGTGCCGTCGGCGAAGCGCTTGGTGACTGATCTGTAGGAGATCATGGGTTCACCCTACGTGGACCTACGATGGAAGCCATGCGCATCGTGGCCCTCGTCTCCGGATCCGGCACCAATCTGCAATCGGTGATCGACGCCGTCGTGGCCGGCCGATTGGACGTGGAGATCGCCGCAGTGGGGGCGGACCGTCCCGACGCCGGCGGGCTGGCCCGCGCCTCGGCCGCCGGGATCGAGACGTTCGTGGTGGACTTCGCGCGGTTCCCCGACCGGGCGGCCTGGAACCACGCGCTGACCGCCCAGACGGCGTCGTACGCGCCGGACTACGTGCTCTCCTCCGGCTTCATGCGGATCGTCGGCGAGGAGTTCCTGGAGGCCTTCGGCGGACGGTACCTCAACACCCATCCGGCCCTGCTGCCGGCCTTCCCGGGCGCCCACGGGGTCCGGGACGCCCTCCGGTACGGGGTCAAGGTCACCGGGTGCACCGTGCACATCGCCGATGCCGGCGTGGACACCGGCCCGATCCTGGCCCAGGCCGCCGTGCCGGTGCTCGCCACGGACACCGAGGAAATCCTGCACGAGCGGATCAAGGTCCAGGAACGGCACCTGCTGCTCGCGGTGCTCGGGGAGCTCGCCGCCGGGAAACGGCCGGAGGACTACTTCGCGGTCAGCAGCCGCTGAACCTCGGGACGGTTCAGGATCGTCTGGCGGAAGTCCGCGCTGACGTTCTCCAGGTCCGTCCAGCCGCGCTCCGCGTCGGAGGAGGCGATGGCCTGCCGGGCGTAGACGACCTCGAAGTCGTGGGCGAAGGCGTCCCGGCCGGTGGCTGAGACGCAGGACTCCGCGGTGACGCCGGCCAGCACGAGCCGATGGACGCCAGCCTCACGCAGCTGCTCCACCAGGTCGGTGCCGAAGAACGCGCTGTCCCGCGTCTTGACCAGGTGCCGGGCCGGTTCCAGGTCCAGCCCGTCGAGCAGGCTGGCCTGCCAGCTGCCCTCGAAGTTGAAGCCCTGGTCGTCCTCGAGCATCTTCAGCGTCCAGGTGGACTTGTCCTCCTGGTGCACCGTGTTGACCACGAACACCGCGTGTCCGCCGGCGTGGGCCTGGGCGGCGAGCCAGTTCGACTCCTCGACCAGCAGGGCGCGGGTGTCCTGCAGGTCGGGGAACTCGAAGAAGCCCTCCTGCAGGTCGACGAAGAGGACGGCGGTGGGCACGCCGGGATCGGGGAGGTCTGTGGGATCGGGCATGGGGGCAGTCTAGGGGCGCGGGTCCCGGGGGCGAGAGGCCCGGCTACATCCAGGTGACGCCCTCGTCCTCGTACTCGCGCACCCGGGCCAGCATCATCCGCTCGAGCAGGTCGTGCGGCGCCGGCTGGCCGTAGAAGAGCTTCACCGAGCCCTTGCCCGTCTCGAAGTTGACCAGCTCGTCCTCGAAGGCCTCGCGAACGCTGGGCGTGAAGGTCATGTTGGCGTGGGCCTTGTGGCCGGAGAACTGGAACAGGATGGTCCCGTGCGGGTGGACGTAGGCCGGCTCGTTCCACTTCAGCGTCTCGGTGGCTTCGGGCACCACGGCCCGGGCCAGGTCCCGCAGTTCCCTCAACAGGGCACGGGCCAGCTCGGGGAACCCGTCGATGTACGCGTCGACGTCGGCGGATCCGGGGGGACCAGGGACTGCGGGGCTGTCGGTGCCGGTCATGGACACAGCGTAGGCCGTGGACCGGGCAAGGCGAAGGCCCCGGCTGAGGGGACTGCCGGGGCCTTCTGTCATCATCACTCGCACCTTGTGACGCCTTCGACGGTACGGGCCGAACCTTGGCGGGGACTGTGCGCCGGAGCAGAGAACCCTGCGCAGGCCGGACCGGGCCGGCGGCCGGGCCGGCGGCCGGGCCGGTCGCCGGACCGGGAACGGGCTGCGGACGCGGGGGCCACCGCCGTTCGGAGCCGGACGGCGGGGGCCGCAGTGTGGGATAGTCGATGAAGGCTGTCGTCGTGATCGCACCGTGATCTTCACTGGCGACCTGTCGTCCCCAAGGAGCCCATGAAGAAGCAACCGGCCCTCGGTGCCGTGCCGCTGCTGGCGGCCGTACTGACCCTGTCCGCCTGCCAGGCGCCGACCTCCGCACCGGCGCCCGGAACGTCGTCCCCGGCTGCGCCGTCGTCGTCCGCCGGTGACAGCGCGCGCCCCAGTCCCTCCGCGAGCGCGGAACCGCGCACGTCCCCGGCAGGCGCGGCCGCCCAGCTGGACCAGTACGGCGTCTCCGCCGCGCACCCGGAGGCCGTCGAGGCGGGGATGCAGGTCCTGGACGAGGGCGGCAACGCCGCGGACGCCGCCGTGGCCGTGGCCTTCGCCGTGGCCGTGGTGGAGCCCTACGCCTCGGGTATCGGCGGGGGTGGCTCGGCCCTCCTGGCGGCCCCGGGCGAGGAGGCCACGAGCTATGACTACCGCGAGGTGGTGGCGCAGGACGGGCGGATCCCGGATTCCGGCACCGGCGTCCCGGGACTCGTCGCGGGGCTCGCGCAGATCCATGCCGACCACGGGACGCTGGAGTGGGAGCAGTTGCTGCAGCCGGCGATCGGCCTGGCGCGGGAGGGCTTCCCCGTCTCCGACTTCCTGGCCCAGCGGATGCGCTCGGACTTCGGCCCGGCCTCCATCGAGGGCCTGGAGCACTATCACTCCGCCTCCGGTGAACCGCTGGCCGCGGGGGAGACGCTGGTGCAGGAGGACCTGGCCCGGACCATGACCACGATCGCCGACCAGGGGCCCGAGGCGTTCTACACCGGCAGCATCGCGGATCGGCTCAGCGAGGTCGACGGGCTCGACGCCGCGTCCCTCGCGGCCTACGAGCCCGAGCAGGTGGAGCCGGTCAGCGGGGAGTTCGGGGACTACGAGGTCCTCTCGGCCGCCCCGCCCCTGCCCGGCGCCGCCCTCGTCCAGCAGCTCCAGGTCGCCGAGGCCCTGGGGGTCGGCGAGCACGAACCGGGGACGGCCGGCTACGTGGACCGGTTGGCCGAGGCATGGATCGCGGCCGAGGGATCGGTCACCCACTTCCTCGGGGATCCCGACTTCGTGGATGTCCCGGTCGACCAGCTCACGGATCCGGCACGCAACGCCGGCATCGCCGACCGCGTGGGCCTGCTGGCCGGCGGGACCGGTGCCGGGGCCACCGGAGCCGACGACGGCGTTCGACCGGTGACGGCCACCGGCGTGGTGACCGCGGGCAACACGACCCACCTGACGGTCGTGGACCGGTCCGGGTTCACCGTCTCCATGACCAACACCCTGACGAGCTTCTGGGGCGGCAGTGAGTCCGCCTCCGTGGGCGGGTTCTTCCTCAACAACCAGCTCTCCCGCTTCGAGAGCGAGGCGTCCCCGGCGAACAGGCCCGAGCCCGGGCGCAAGTCCGTGAGCTGGTCCGCCCCCAGCATGGTGCTCGACGACGAGGGCCGTCCCGTGCTCGGGCTCGGCAGTCCGGGCGGGCACCAGATCCCCAACATCCTCTCCGGGGTCCTCGTGGCCTGGGCGCTGCAGGACGCCCCGCTGCAGGAGGCCGTCGACGCCCCGCGGTACCACCTCCAGGACGGCGTGCTGGCCGTGGAGCAGGAACCGTCCGGGGACCTCGCCCGGCTCATCGAGGAGCGGAAGTGGGAGCTCCAGCGCACCGAGCGGGAACAGGCGATCTTCGGTTCGGTGCAGGCCCTGGAGATCGACTACGCCACCGGTGAGGTCACCGGGGCCACCGACAGCCGCCGGGAGGCCGACGTGGAGATCGCCGACGTCGCGGCCCCACAGGGTGAAGGATGACCCTCATGGGCGCCGTCCCATCCTCCTTCCAGCAATCCGACGACGACCGGCCGGCCGAACGACCCCCGGCCGGTACCGGTGAGCCTGCCCCGAGGGCCGGCCGCGTGGTCGGCCTGGACGTGGCGCGGGCACTGGCGATCATCGGGATGATCGCCGTCAACGTCGGCCCCCGGGGTGAGGGCGGCCTGTTCGGCACGCTCTACGACCTCCCGCTGGGACGGTCCTCCGTGCTGTTCATGCTGCTGGCCGGCGTGGGGATGTCCATCCTCACGCGTTCCTCGCGAGGGCCGTTAGCTGGTCCCCTGCCGTGGCAGACCGTGGTGTGGCGGGCAGCCCTGCTGCTCGTGGGCGGGCTGGCCCTGCAGATGGCCGGCCATGAGGCCAGCGTCATCCTGCCGCTCTACGGTCTGCTGTTCATCGTGTGCCTGCCGCTGCTGAGGGCTCCGACGTGGCTGCTGGCCGCCCTGTCCGCCACCTTCCTCGTGGCGGGCCCGATCCTCTGGGTGGCCGTGCGGCACGGCACGGATGCCTTCACCATCAAGGAACCCACCCTCGTGGACCCCCCGCCGGAGATCCTGGACGACATCCTGTTCTCCGGGTCCTACCCCGCCGTCGTGTGGGTGGCGCCGTTCCTGCTCGGGATGGTGCTCGGCCGGCTGGACCTGCGGGACGGACGGCTTCAGCGCATGTTCCTGGTGGGCGGTGCGGTGGCCGCCGTCGGGGCCTACGCCTTCTCCCGGTTGCTGGTCCTGCTGGTCGGAGAGCCCGGGCGGACGGTCGGCTGGGACCGGCTGGTGTCCGTGACCGGGCACTCCCAGATGCCGCTGTGGCTCATCTCGAGCACCGGTGCGGCACTGTGCATCCTCGGTGCGTGCCTGGCGGCGGAGCGCTTCCTGGCCCGATGGACACCGGCGCTGGCCGCCATGGGGCGGCTGTCCCTGACCGTCTACGTGGGCCACCTGCTGGCCCTGGCCGTGTTCGTCCGGCCCGGACCCGGCTCGCTGGCCGGCGGTTACGCGGTCACCGCCGTGCTGTGCCTGGCGTCCCTGCTCTTCGCCTGGCTGTGGACCCGCCGGTTCGAGGTGGGCCCGCTCGAGGCGCTGATGCGCCTGCCGCGCGTCCGGTAGGCCCTACGCGCCGCCGGCGATGAACTCGAGCACCGCGGGGGCCAGGCCCGCCCCGGTCTGCTCCTGGTTGCGCCGGTCCCGCGGCACCGTGAAGGAGTGGTCGGCGTTCGCCACCCGGCGCACGACGGCATGGTCCCCGATGCGCCCGGCCACCGGTTCCAGCTCGCCGGGCAGGGCGAACGCGTCCCGGGAGCCCTGCAGGAAGAGCATGGGCAGCGTGAGCCCGTAGAGGTGCTCGTCCCGCAGCTTCTCCGGTCTGCCCGGTGGGTGCAGCGGGTAGCCCAGGAAGACCAGCCCCGCGGTTTCCATGCCCTCGGCGACGGCCATCGAGGCCATCCTGCCGCCGAAGGACTTGCTGGCTGCCCAGACCGGAGCACCCCCGGCGCGCTCGCGGGCCGCCGCCATCACCGCGCGCCAAGTGGCGACGGCCTTGGGGGCGCGGTCGGGGAACTTCTTCCCGGCCTCCGCGTAGGGGAAGTTGAAGCGCCAGGTGGCCACGCCGGCGTCGTTGAGGGCGCCGGTGAACCCGGTGAGGAAGGGGTGGTCCATGCCGGCCCCGGCGCCGTGCGCGACCACCACGGTGGCAGTGGGGGAGCAGGGGCGGGCGTAGGCGGCGGTGACGGTCTCCTCACCGGCGGGGATGCTGAGCCGTTCGTCGCGGATGTCCATGGCGTCCATGGTCCTACACCGCACGGCCTGCCGGGAGCACCGCCGCGACGTCCCCGGGCCCCTCGTGAAGCGCTCAGGAGGATGGGCGGAGGCACCGGCGGGGAATACCATGGGGAATTCGTTCTCGCCGTGCCCGTGCGGCGACTCTGTCCGGGAGCCGTCCATGTCAGACCCCACCATCGCCGTCACCGGTGCCACCGGGCAGCTCGGCGGCCGCGTCGCCCGGCTGCTGGCCGGCGCCGGGATCCCGCTGCGACTGCTGGTGCGGGACCCCTCGCGGGCGCCCGGGCTGCCGGGGGCCACCGTGCACGTGGCCCCCTACGCGGACACCGGGGCCGCCACGAGGGCCCTGACCGGCGTGGACGTGCTGTTCATGGTCTCCGCCTCGGAGTCCGAGCACCGCCGGGCCGAGCACGAGGCGTTCGTCGCGGCCGCGGCGCGGGCCGGGGTGCGGCACGTGGTCTACACCTCCTTCCTGGGGGCGAGCCCGGAGGCGACCTTCACCCTGGCGAAGACGCACGCGGCGACCGAGGGGGACATCGTCGCCTCGGGCATGGCGTACACGTTCCTGCAGGACAGCTTCTACATGGACATGGCCCGCGCGGTGGTGGGCGAGGACGGCGTCATCCGGGGTCCGGCCGGACACGGGAGGTGCGCCTTCGTCGCGCACGAGGACGTCGCCCGCACCGCCGCGCACGTCCTCCAGGACCCCGCCCGGCACGCGGGGCGGACCTATCGCCTCACCGGGCCGGAGACCCTGGCCTTCGACGAGGTCGCCCGGATCACCTCCGAGGTGGAGGGTACCGAGGTGCGCTTCCACGACGAGACGGTGGAGGAGGCGTACGCGTCCCGCCGGGCGTGGAACCCGCCGTCGTGGCAGGCCGATGCCTGGGTGTCGACCTATACGGCGATCGCCCGGGGTGAGCTGGACGTGGTCAGCGGGGACGTCGAGGCGGTCACCGGGACGGCGCCGATGACGTTCCGGGAGTTCCTGCGGCGTCGGGGGTGAGGGGGTCACCGGTCGGCCGCGGTGTGCTCCAGGATCGAGCGGGCCACGATCTGCCAGTCCGTCCGCTGCAGACCATGGCCGGCCGCCTCGAGCAGCAGGAGACGGGCCTCCGGGATCTCCTCGGCCAGGGCCCTCCCGTGGGCGGGCGGGAAGAGCGGATCGGCACCGCCATGGATGACCAGCGTGGGGGCGGTGATCGAGGACAGCGGCCCCAGGGGGCGCTCCTCGTCCTCCAGCAGGTCGTGGTTCTGGATCGTCCGGATGTCCCGGGAACGGGCGACGTCACGGGCCACGAGACCCTTCACCGCGGCCACGTCGACCGGGCGGTCGGGGCCGGTGAGCATCCGCTCGTACCCGACGAGGTAGTCGGCGACGGACGCGGGGTCGGACCAGTCGACGTCCACCGTGGAGGCGAAGTCCAGGACATCTCGGGTCGGAGGCGGCAGCCGGCGCTCCCCGGGCACCGCGGGGCTGGTGCTGATCAGGACCAGGGAGAGCACACGGGCCGGGTGGTCGAGGGCGAGCAGCTGAGCCAGCCCGCCACCCGCGGAGAGGCCGACTACGTGGGCGGCCGGGAGCCCGTAGGCGTCGAGGACACCGACGGCGTCGTCCACCAGGTCCTGACCCGTGTACCCGGGGTGGCCGGGTGGGTAGGCCGCCGAGCGACCGGTGTCCCGGTGGTCGTAGCGGATGACGAAGCGTCCACCGTCGGCGAGCAGGCGGCAGAAGCCCTCGTCCCACCAGAGCATTGAGGCGCCCAGGCCCATGACGAGCAGCAGGGGCGGGTCCGCCCGGTCGCCGAAGGCCTCGGTGCAGAGCTCGACGCCGCCCGCCTGGATCATCCGTTCCGCCATGGCTCGCTCCTCGTCGGACTCCGTGGTCTGGTGCCCTCACGCTATCGCGGCACGAACGGCAGACAGCCCGGCAGGACGGGGAAGTCCCGGCGATCAGGACGTGACTCCGTGAGGATCACGGGTTCTCCTCAGGATCGCCGGGACTCCGGTTCCGGCAGGATGGCCTCAGGCCGCCAGGGCCCGCGTGGGCATCACTCCGTCACCTCGAAGGTGATCTCCTCGGTGAACGCCCGACCGTGCACGTCCGTGGCGGTCACCTCGGCGGTGTGCTCGCCGGCCGCCAGGTCCTCCGGCAGCTCGAACTGCCACAGGTGCATCGAGCGGTCCGCGAGCGATCCGCCGTGGACGAGCTGCTGCTGGACCGCGGCCGGGTCGGAGTACTCCGCGCCCACGAGCGCGCCCTCGCCCTCGAGGGGCTGGGTGCGGGTGGCCTGGGTGGCCTCGCCACCGTCGATCGAGACCTCGACGGCCGAGCCGGTGGAGCCTATCCAGAAGTTGGTGGTCAGCCACGTGGTGTCCGCGAGGTCCGCGCGGGAGACCTGCAGCGGGTTCTCGAAGGCCGGGGCCTTGCCGCGCTGGCCCTTGTACTGCTCGAACCAGGCGCGGTAGCGCGGGGTGTTCACGGACAGGGACATCTGCTCGTCCTCGTCGGCACCGCGGACGGTGAAGCGCTCGGTGACCTCGGTGTTCTTGAGGTCCAGGGTCAGGACGCCGGGCATGGCGCCGTCACGCTGCACGGCCTCGGGGTAACCGCCCTCGAGCAGCCGGCCGTTGTACCAGTCGCCGGAGATGGCGCCGGCGGTGATGTGGGTGAACGGCAGCTCGTCCACGCCGAACAGGTCCTTCCAGCCCTTCATCGAGTCACCCGCCCGCAGGTTCTCCAGGGAGTGGGTGTGGCCGCCCAGGGTGACGACCTCGCGGCCCTCGAGGATCTCGTAGACCTCCTTGACCTGGTCGATCTGGTGCTTCTTGCTGCTCTCATCGGCGAAGTCGAGCAGCGGGACGTGGCCGGCGAGCACGATGACCTTGTTCTCCGGGGTGTTCTCGATGTCGTTGCGCAGCCACTCCATCTGGCGGGCGTCGATGCTGCCGTTGTAGTCACCCGGGCGGGCGTTCTCCTTCACGGGGAAGTCCACGGTGCTCAGGGCCACCACGTGGGCCTTGCCCGCGTCGTAGGAGTAGTAGTGCGCTCCCAGGTTCGCCCGGAAGGTGTCCGTGGAGTGCTCGCGCTCGGTGGCGTCGAAGTCCATGTCGTGGTTGCCCGGCAGGAAGCGGGCGGGGCCGTTGAGCATGGAGGCCAGCTCGCGGGTCTTCGGGTACAGGGAGAGGTCGTCGCCGACCACGTCGCCGATGAACAGGGCACCGCAGCCGGCGTAGTCCGTCCGCGCGGCGAGGTCGGAGAACACGCCGGCGCGGGCGAACTCCACCTCCTGCTCGGTGTAGGTCTGGACGTCACCACCGATGACGCAGGACTGCTCGGGATCCTGGGTCAGCCCGCTCTGGGCGAGCGGGAAATTCAGGGCGGCCGGAACGGCGCCGGTCGGGTCGATGCCGCCGAACCTCAGCTCCGGGGAGCCCTCGGGCAGGTGGTTGTAGGAGAACTGGGCCACGTTGTCCTCGTCCACGGGGACCTGGTAACCGCGCGGCTGGGTGACGAACACGGTCATGTTGTCCTCGACCGGCAGCTCGTAGCGGCCCTGGCCGTCCGTGGTGACGACCTCGCGGCCGTTGGAGACCTTCACCCCGGGCACACCCGGCTCGCCGGCGTCCTGGTTCGAGTCCCGGTCCTTGTCGTCGAAGACGGCGCCGGAAACGGTCTCGCGGTCGGTCCGGCCGTTGCGGACGACCTCGACCTCGCCGCGGTACGCGGTCTCCTGCCAGTCCGCCCCGTCCTGCTGGGCGGGGCTCTGGGCGGGGGCCTGCCCGGCCCCGGTGGACGACGACGGCGCGGCCGTCGCGGCGCTCGCGCCGAGGGTGGCGGCGGCGACGATGGCGAGGGTGCCGGCGGTCAGCCGGGCACGCTTCCTCTGCTGGTGGTTCATCAGGACCCCTCCTGGGTGGTGTGATGGAGCCCGGCCGCGGCTCGGCCGGACTGGTCCACCCTCTGCGATGCGGGTTTCCCCGAGGCCACGGCCAGGTGTCCACCGGGGGTTCCCCGAGCGACGCCACGCCCACATGAGATTGATCTATCAACCTCTACCCGTCACCCCGCTGTGCGGGCCATCACCACCGGCCGGGTCTGCCCCCGAGGTGTGACGCATCGGTCCTGCCCGCACGGCGGCGGGAAGACCGTCCAGGGGGCGGAGCTCAGGCGGCCTCCGTGACCTCCAGCTCGCGGCCCCTGGTCTCCGGGGCCATGGCCATCATCAACACGACCGCCGCCACCACCAGCACGCCGGTCACCACGAAGGACCAGACCAGGCCCATGACCGGGACCAGCCAGGCGACGAAGACCAGCGGGCCCACTCCGGCGGCGATCCGGGACACGGCCGAGGCCCAGCCGAAGCCGGATCCGCGCAGCTCGGTGGGGTAGAGCTCCGAGACGTAGGTGTAGAGCACGGGGATCGCGACCTGGACCACGAACCCGAAGGACAGCACGAGGGGCAGCACGGCGGCGGGCACGTCCAGCAGCGCGGCCAGCCCGGCCATCAGGAACGAGGACGCCACGGCGGTGACCGCCAGCAGCCACTTGCGGCCGGTCTTCTCCACCAGCCAGGCGGCCACGATCACGCCCAGCAGCCCGACGGCGGCCATGGCGCCGGTCATGATGAACGCCCGGGCCTGCTCGTAACCGGCGTCGATGAGGAAGGTCGGCAGCCACTGCAGTGCGATGTAGTAGACGAGCATGATGGTGAAGAACAGCGCCCAGGACACGAGGGTGACCTTGGCGGAGTACCGCCACAGCGAGGCCAGCTGTTCGCCCAGGGCGCCCACGGTCAGCGGTTTCGGCTTCGGCACGGGCGGCAGCACGTACTCGCGCGCGGGCTCGCCGGTGCGCCGGACCATGTCGTCGATCACCTTGCGTGCATCGGCCTCGCGGCCCTGCTGGATGAGGAACAGGGGGGACTCGGGGACCATCAACCGGACGAGGAACACCAGCAGCGCGGGCAGGATCATCACGAGCAGGGGCAGCCTCCAGTCACCCCACGTGGCGACCAGCCAGGCGGACAGGAAGCCGCAGCCGGCCGCCCCGATCGGCCACCAGCCGTCCATGGCGGTCAGCACGGTGCCCCGGTGCCTGCGCGGGGTGAATTCCCCGACCAGGGCGTAGTCGACGGGGATGCAGCCGCCCAGACCGAATCCGGCCAGGAACCGGAACAGCACGAACCAGCCGATACCGCCGGTCAGGGCACCGGCGAGGGTGAAGACCGAGAAGACCAGCAGCGTGGCCGCGAATGCCTTCTTGCGCCCGATCCGGTCCGCGACGGTGCCCCACACGAAGGCACCCAGGGCCATGCCGATCAGGTTCGCGGTGCCGATCCACGCGGCCTGGCCGGCGCTGAGGGCCCATTCCTCGCGCAGCAGCGGGATCAGCACTCCGTTGAGGGAGACGTCCCAGGCATCGAACATGAATCCCAGGCCGCCGACGATGAAGACCCGGCCCTGGGTGTTCCATCGCCACGGCAGGTTCTGGACGATCTCCTCCCCCGTGGGCAGGGTCGAGGATGGGCTGGTGCGGGAATTCGAGGAGGTGATGGCGGGTTTCGATTCTTCCGGGGCTTCGGCGCCGTTTCTGGGATCATGGTGCCATGAGTGACGCAGTCCATGTGGAGATCGAGCGCAAGTACGACGTCGACGGCCAGGCGTCCCTGCCCCGGCTCAACGGCGTGGGCGGTGTGGCCCAGGTCCGGTACCGCCCGCCGGTGGCCCTGGAGGCGGTGTACTTCGACACCGTGGACCGCGACCTCTCGGCCAGCGGGGTGACCCTGCGCCGGCGCACCGGGGGGACCGACGCCGGCTGGCACGTGAAGATCAAGTCCGGCGAACACCGCCTGGAACTGCAGTCCCCGCTGGGCACGGAGGACTGCGCCGACGTCGCGCCCGGGCCCGAGGGCGTGCGCGTCCCGGACCGGATCCTGGACCTGGTGCAGGTCCACGTGCGCGGCAAGTCGTTCGGGCCGATCGCCCGGCTCAACACCCTGCGCTCGGTGGTGGACCTGATGGACTTCCACGGCCGCCAGCTCGCCGAGGTCTGCGACGACCAGGTGGCCGCCATGTCGGTGGGGTTCCGCTCCGAGTCCCGCGTCCAGCACTGGCGGGAGTGGGAGGTCGAGGTCGTGGACGCGGACCTGCTGGACTCCGCCCTGAAGGTTCGGGAGGTGGCAGGTCAGGGCCCGACGCCGGAGGGGGCCTCCGGTGGTGAGGGTCGGCCCGCCGGTGGTCCCGCGGGCGCGGGCGACGGCGCCCCCGCGGGAGCAGACGGGAGCGCCGCTCGTGAGGCGCCCACGGAGGAACCGGCCTCGGGCACCGTGAGGTTCCTGGACGCCGTCGGGAAGGTCCTGCAGGACTCCGGGGCCCGGCCCTCGGCAGCGGGCTCGAAGGTGGAGAAGGTGGTCGGCAAGGCGGCCGATCCGCTGGACCCCCAGGGGGGCGACGCCCCGGAGGGGACCACCCCGGGACTGCACGCCGTGCTGACCAAGACCGTCCGCGCCCAGATGAAGGTGCTCAAGGGCTGGGACCCCCTGGTGCGGCGGGACGTGGAGGACTCCATCCACCAGTTCCGGGTGGTGTGCCGCACCCTGCGTTCCACCCTTCAGGCCTATGCGCCGCTGCTGGACCCGGACGCCACCGCGGGGGTGAACAAGGACCTGCGCACCCTCGGTCGGTTGCTCTCCGTGGCCCGGGACGCCGAGGTGGTCCGGGACCAGGTGGACGAGAAGGTGGAGGACCTGCCCGGTGGAGCCGATGGACCGGTGGCGGCGAGGGTCCCCGGCAAGACGGTCAAGCGACTGCGCAAGGTCAAGGCCGACGAGTACGCCACGGCCCATGACAAGCTCCTGAAGCGGATGCGCACCCAGTGGTACTTCGACGTCATGGACCGGTTGGACGCCTATGCCCGCGACGTGCCGCTGCACCCGGAGGTCGACGAGGCCCGGGCCGCCGACGCCGCCGGGACCCTGGAGCCGCTGGCCGCCGAGCAGGTCGACGCGGTGCTGGAGCTGGCCGAACGGGCCGCCGCCGAGGAGGACCCGGAGCACCGCATCGAGCTGATGCACGAGGTCCGCAAGGAGGCCAAGCGGTTGCGCTACGCGGTCAAGGCCGTCCAGGACGCGACCGGACTGGACCTCGGAGCCCACCTGGTGGCACGCATGAAGACGGCCAAGAAGCTGCAGGAGGCCCTGGGTGAACACCGGGACTCCATCATGTTCCAGGAGCACGTGCTGCAGACCGCGAAGAAGGCCGCCAAGGCCGGCGAGGACACCTTCGGCTACGGCGTGCTGTTCGCCGCCGAGTTCGGCCTGCAGCGCCGGACCGAGGAACGCGCCTCGACGCTGGTGGAGCACCTGGCCCAGGCCCACGGCGAGTGAGGCCCGGACACCGCCCCGGCCCGGGGTGCCCTCCGGCACCGACGCCGGGGTGGTCCCGGTCGTCCCCGCTCGTCATCCCGGCCCGCCCCGCGCTGCCCCGCCCTACACTGGATGCGGCGCCCGGCCCGGCCGGCACCCTCACGCATTTCCGCCGTACCGGACCGAAGCACCCAGGAGCACACCAGTGACCATCCAGCTCGACCGGGTCCCGCTCAAGCGGGCCCTCATCTCCGTCTACGACAAGACCGGTCTCGAGGAGCTGGCCACCGGCCTGCAGTCCGCCGGGGTCCAGATCGTCTCCACCGGCTCGACCGCGAAGCGGATCGCCGCCGCCGGGGTCCCGGTGACCGAGGTGTCCGAGGTGACCGGGTTCCAGGAGTGCCTGGACGGCCGGGTGAAGACCCTGCACCCGATGGTGCACGCGGGCATCCTCGCCGACCGCCGCCGCGAGGACCACGTGGCCCAGCTCGAGCAGCTCCACGTGCAGCCCTTCGACCTGGTGGTCGTGAACCTCTACCCGTTCGTGGACACCGTGCGTTCCGGCGCCGGCCAGGACGAGGTCGTCGAGCAGATCGACATCGGCGGGCCCTCCATGGTCCGGGCCGCGGCCAAGAACCACCCCTCCGTCGCGGTCGTGGTGGACCCGGCGAGGTACGGCGACGTGGTGGCCGCGGCGCAGTCCGGGGGCTTCGACCTGCGGACCCGGCGCCGGCTGGCCGCCCTGGCCTTCGCCCACACCGCCGCCTACGACAACGCCGTGGCCTCCTGGACCGCCGCGCAGTTCGAGACCGACGACGACCTCGAGGCCGACGCCGCGGTCACCGGTGCCGGCCAGGTCGCGCAGGACGGGCCGGCCCTGAGCCCGTCCGCACCCGTCTTCCCGCCCTACGCCGGCGTGACGCTGCAGCGCGCCGAGACCCTGCGATACGGCGAGAACCCGCACCAGAAGGCGGCCCTGTACGTGGAGGACGGCGCCGCCCCCGGCATCGCCCAGGCCGAGCTGCTGCACGGCAAGCCCATGAGCTACAACAACTACGCCGACGCCGACGCCGCCCTGCGCGCCGCCTACGATTTCGACGCCCCGGCCGTGGCCATCGTCAAGCACGCCAATCCCTGCGGCGTGGCCGTGTCCGAGGAGGCGCCGGTCTCCGACGCCCAGGGACACGACCCGATCGCCGAGGCCCACCGCAAGGCCCACGCCTGCGACCCGGTGTCCGCCTTCGGTGGCGTGATCGCCGCCAACCGCGAGGTCACCGCCGGCATGGCCGCCACCGTCAAGGACATCTTCACCGAGGTCGTCATCGCGCCGTCCTTCTCCGCCGAGGCCCTGGAGATCCTCTCCGCCAAGAAGAACCTTCGCCTGCTGCGCCTGCCCGAGGGCTACGCCCGGGACACCGTGGAGTACAAGCAGGTCTCCGGTGGCATGCTGCTGCAGGCCCGGGACGCGATCGACGCCGCCGGTGACGACCCCGCCACCTGGACCCTGGCCGCCGGTCCCGCCGCGGACGGCCAGACCCTCGCCGACCTCGCCTTCGCCTGGCGCGCGGTGCGTGCCGCGAAGTCCAACGCGGTGCTGCTGGCCTCGGACGGGGCCACCGTCGGCGTCGGCATGGGTCAGGTCAACCGGCTGGACTCCTGCCGGCTGGCCGTCGAGCGCGCCAACACCCTGGGGGCCGCCTCGACCGGCGCCCAGGACGTGGGGACGGGCGCCGGGGCCGAGGGCGCCGAGATCACGACGGCGGGCGGTGCCGAGAACGTCTCCGGCACCGGGGCGCCGGAGCGGGCCCGCGGTGCGGTGGCCTCGTCCGATGCGTTCTTCCCGTTCGCGGACGGGCTGCAGATCCTGATCGACGCCGGCGTGCGCGCCGTGGTCCAGCCCGGCGGTTCCATCCGTGACGAGGAGGTCATCGCCGCTGCGGAGGCCGCCGGCATCACCATGTACTTCACCGGCGCCCGGCACTTCTTCCACGGCTGAGCGCCGGGGAGGACTGCGCGGTGAGGTCCGGTCACCGGATCGGCGGACCGGGCCGCCTCCGGTAGATTAGGGCCGGATTGAAACATCACCACGACCCGGCGAGGCCGTCACCCGGTTGCGCCCTGTGAGGAGAGCGACGCTTCATGTCGAAGATCATCTACACCCATACCGACGAGGCACCCATGCTGGCCACCGGCTCGCTCCTGCCGCTGGTCCAGGCCTTCGCCTCGACCGCCGGTGTGGAGATGGAGACCCGGGACATCTCGCTGGCCGGCCGCATCCTGGCCGCCTTCAACGATGTGCTCCCCGAGGACCAGCGCGTCAGCGACGCCCTCGCCGAACTGGGTGAACTGGTCAAGACCGATGACGCCAACGTCATCAAGCTGCCGAACATCTCCGCCTCCGTGCCGCAGCTGAAGGCCGCGGTCGCCGAGCTGCAGTCCCACGGCTACGCCCTGCCGGCCTACCCGGACGAGCCGAAGACCGCGGAGGAGAAGGACGCGCGCGCCCGCTACGACAAGGTCAAGGGCTCCGCCGTGAATCCGGTGCTGCGTGAGGGCAACTCGGACCGCCGGGCCCCGCAGTCGGTGAAGAACTTCGCGAAGAAGCATCCCCACTCCATGGGCGCCTGGTCGGCCGACTCCCAGACCAAGGTCGCCTACATGAAGCGGGACGCGTTCTTCCACAACGAGAAGTCCGTGATCATCCCCGAGGACGGCACCATCCGCATCCAGTTCGTGGACGGCGAGGGTGAGACCACCGTGCTGAAGGACGACTTCAAGGTCCTGGCCGGCGAGATCGTGGACGGCACCTTCATGTCCGCCCAGGCCCTGGACGAGTTCCTCACCACCCAGATCAAGCGGGCCAAGGACGAGGGCGTGCTGTTCTCCACGCACCTGAAGGCCACCATGATGAAGGTGTCCGACCCGGTGATCTTCGGCCACGTGGTCAAGGCCTACTTCCCGGCCGTGTTCGAGAAGTACGGTGCTGAGCTGGACGCCGCCGGCCTGAGCGCCAATGACGGGCTCGCCGCCATCCTCTCCGGGCTGGACACGCTGGACCCCCAGGTGGCCGAGGGCGTGCGCGCCGAGATCGAGACCGCCTACGCGAACGGTCCGGACCTGGCCATGGTCAACTCGGACAAGGGCATCACCAACCTGCACGTGCCCTCGGACGTCATCGTGGACGCCTCCATGCCGGCCATGATCCGCTCGTCCGGGCACATGTGGAACAAGGACGGCCAGGAGCAGGACACCCTGGCCGTGCTTCCGGACCCCTCCTACGCGGGCATCTACCAGGTGGTCATCGACGACTGCAAGGCCAACGGTGCCTACGATCCCACCACGATGGGCACCGTCCCGAACGTCGGGCTGATGGCCCAGAAGGCCGAGGAGTACGGGTCCCACGACAAGACCTTCATCCTCGAGGAGGCCGGCACCGTCCAGGTGGTCGACGGCTCCGGGGCCGTGCTGATCGAGCACCAGGTCCAGGCCGGGGACATCTGGCGTGCGTGCCAGACCAAGGACGTCCCGGTGCGCGACTGGGTCAAGCTGGCGGTCACGCGGGCTCGCGCCTCCCAGACCCCGGCCGTGTTCTGGCTGGACGAGAACCGCGCCCACGACGCGAACGTCATCGCCAAGGTCCGGCAGTACCTGACCGAGCACGACACCGTGGGGCTGCAGATCGAGATCATGGACCCCCAGGAGGCCACCCACTTCACCATCGACCGCCTGCGCCGGGGCCAGGACACCATCTCCGTGTCCGGCAACGTCCTGCGTGACTACCTGACGGACCTGTTCCCGATCCTGGAGCTGGGCACCTCCGCCAAGATGCTCTCGATCGTGCCGCTCATCAACGGCGGCGGACTGTTCGAGACCGGGGCCGGCGGCTCGGCCCCGAAGCACGTCCAGCAGTTCGTGGCGGAGAACCACCTGCGCTGGGACTCCCTCGGCGAGTTCCTCGCCCTGGCCGTGTCCTTCGAGCACGAGGCCGTGTCCAACGGCAACGCGCGCGCCCAGGTGCTGGCCGAGACCCTGGACCGTGCCACCGGGACGTTCCTGGAGGAGGGGCGCAACCCGTCCCGCAAGGTCGGCGAGATCGACAACCGCGGCTCGCACTTCTACCTGGCCCTGTACTGGGCCCAGGAACTGGCGCAGCAGTCCGACGACACCGAGCTGGCCGCCAGCTTCGCGGACGTCGCCGCCGAGCTGGCCGAGAACGAGCAGGCCATCATGGACGAGCTCAACGCCGTCCAGGGGTCCCCGGTGGACATCGGCGGCTACTTCCACCCGTCCCCGGAGAAGGTGTCCGAGGCCATGCGCCCCTCGGCCACCCTGAACGCGGTCGTCCAGAAGATCGTGGACAAGCTGGCGGTGTGATGCCCCTCCGCGACTAGCGGACGGGAAGGCCCCGTCCCACCTCGGCATCCGAGGCGGGACGGGGCCTTCCCGCGTTCCCGGCACCGCGCCCGCGGAACCCTGTCCGCGGAACCGTGGCCGCTGATCCAGTGGCCCGTGCCCGGCGCATCGGCCGGGGCCGGAGCGGGTCAGTGGTTGGGATCCACCTGCGGGGCGGACGGGCCCTGGTCCCGGCCGCCGTTCTCGGTGGCGGTCGCCTGGATGTCCTGGGCGCCGTTGCCGGTGGACACCTTGACCTTGCGCGGCTGGGACTTCGGCGAGACCGGGATGGTCACCTTCAGCACGCCGTGGTCATAGGTGGCGGAGATGTTCTCCAGGTCCACGTCCTGGCCGAGGTTCAGCTGGCGGACGTAGCTGCCGGTCTCCCGCTCGCGGGTCATCCACTGCACGCCCTCGCGCTCGGTCACCGCCGGCTTGCGCTCGGCGCGGATGGTCAGCAGCTGGCCGTCCACGTCCACGTCGACGCTGGAGGGGTCGACGCCGGGCAGGTCGGCCTCGACGATGTAGCGGTCGCCGTCCTTGTAGAGGTCCATCGGCATCTGTCGCAGGCCGCGCACCGGGCTCAGCAGCTGTCCGGCGAGGCGATCCAGTTCACGGAAGGGGTCGATACGAGTGGCCATGGGTTCTCCTTGGTCTGGTTGCATTGACTGCGGACGGCCCGGGCCCGCCGCCCAGGTGCTCCATGCCGGGCGGCTGGAGGTCCGGACCGTGCACCCTGCATAACACCACGGACTTGAGCTTTATTCGCTCAAGTCTGTTGCGCGGTGCACGCACCTCTGAGGATGGCCGCCGGTCTTCGGGCCCGTCAATGCCCCGGTGGCCGGGGCGGCAGGTGGTCGTCCTGGCCGATCAGGAGGTCCCCCACCGGGACTCCCTCCTCCCGGTTGGTCGCCTTGTTCACGAAGTGGGTGACCACCCAGAGGAGGATCCCGAGGACCATCAGGCCGCCGGCGATCTGGTAGACCACGGCATCGCGCTCCACCCAGGGCCCGGCCAGGAACAGCGAGAAGGCGCCGGCGACGTACGGCAGGATCCGGGGGGCGTTGAAGGCCGTCCGGTGTTCTGCCTCGTCCGGCCGCCGCCGTCGCTGGCGCCGCAGCACCACGCAGGCCACGTTCACCACCGCGAAGACGCACAGGAGCAACAGGGCGGTGGTGCTGGAGAGGTTCTGCACGATGTTGCTCTCCGGGTCGGACGTGACGTACCAGATCAGCGCCAGGGCCAGGAGGGTGGTGAAGATGATCGCGGTCCAGGGCGTCCGCCGGTGCGGCAGGACCTTCCCCAGGGGTCGCGGCAGCACGTTCTGCTTCGCCATGCCGTAGACCAGCCGGCTGGCCATCAGCATGTTGATCAGGGCGGTGTTGGCCACGGCGAACACGGCGAGGAACGGGAAGATCCGGTCGATCGGGAAGTCCGGGGCACCCTTCTGCACCACCTCCAGCAACGCCCGGCCCTCGGACTCGCCGATCCTGGCCAGCTCGGTGGGGGTGAGCACGGCGACCGCGGAGACCGCCACCAGCATGTAGAACAGCACCGCGATCCCGAGCCCGGTGAGCATGGTGCGCGGGAAGATGCGCTGGGGGTCCTTGGTCTCCTCGACCATGTTCACGGCGTCCTCGAAGCCCACCATGGCGAAGAAGGCGATCGAGGTCGCGGCGGTGACCGCGAGGAAGAGCCCCTTGTCCCCGTTGTCCTGGAACACGACGACCTGGCCCAGGTCCGCGCCGTTCTGGGCCATCGCGAAGAACCCGACGCCGATCACGATACACAGCGCGGTGACCTCCACCAGCGTCAGCACCACATTGAACTTGATGCTCTCACCCACGCCCCGCAGGTTGACCAGGGCCAGCAGCACCATGAACCCGAGCGCGAGCGCCGTGACCGCCCCGCCCTCGACCGGTCCGCTCCAGCCGTTGACCTCGAGCCCGCCGAAGAAGTTCTGGGCGAGGACGTTGGCCGAGGTCGAGGCGCTGGTGATGCCGGAGCACACCACCGCGAAGGCGACCAGGAACGTGAGGAAGTGGATGCCGAAGGCCTTGTGCGTGTACAGCGCGGCCCCGGCGGCGTGCGGGTAGTGCGTGACCAGCTCCAGGTAGGACAGTGCGGTCATGGTCGCCACGACGAAGGCCAGCAGGAACGGCAGCCAGAGGATGCCCCCGACCATCCCGGCCATCGGGCCGGTGACCGCGTACACCCCGGCGCCGAGGATGTCGCCGACGATGAACAGCAGCAACAGCTTCGGCCCGAGGACGCGTCTGAGCTGTCCCTCCTCCTGACCCCTAGCGACATCCGGGACTTCATGCGAGGTGGTGCCCACGGGCCCTCCCGAGTTCGTCGAGGTCACACAGTCATCGCAGTCTGGACCCGGCGGGGTGCGGAGTCAAGGCGGGGGCCGTCAGGGAGGCCAGCCTTGCCTTTCTGGAAAGCCGGGCCCGCCTCAGGGAAACTACAGTCAGCGGAAGATGATCTCCCGAGCGTCCGGAGAGGCGGCGGCATGAGGTTCTGGTCGATGGTGCGTTCCTATCCCTGGGTGGTGTCCACCCTGCTGGTGCTCGTGGCCACACTCCTGCTCGAGTTCACCGGCATGACGGGCCCGGCGCGGTGGCTGGCGACCGGGTTCGGTGCCGTCATCGTGCTCTACACGGCCGTGGGCATGGTCCGGGACCTGGTGCGCGGTCACTGGGGCATCGACATCCTGGCCGTCACCGCGATCGGTGCGACCCTGCTGGTCGGGGAGTACCTCGCCGCCCTGGTGGTCTGCCTCATGCTCACCGGCGGGGAGGCCCTCGAGGGCTTCGCCGCCGGACGGGCGAAGCTGAGCCTGACGTCCCTGCTGGAGCGGGCCCCGCAGGTCGCGCACCGGCTGGATCCCGACGGCGGGGCGCAGGACGTGCCCCTGGAGCAGGTGGACGTGGGGGAGCGGTTGCTGATCCGCCCGGCCGAGGTGGTCCCGGTGGACGGCACCCTCGTCGCCGCCGCCGACGGAGCGGACGTACAGGCCGACTTCGACGAGTCGTCCCTGACGGGGGAGTCCCTGCCGGTGACGCGCCGGACCGGGGACCAGGTGCTCTCCGGCGCCCTCAACGGCCAGCAGGCGGTGGTCTTGCAGGCCACGGCACGTCCCGAGGACTCCCAGTACGCGAGGATCCTGTCGCTGGTGCGCGAGGCCTCGGAGTCCCGGGCGCCCATGGTGCGCCTGGCCGACCGGTACGCGGTGCCGTTCACCCTGGTCGCCTACCTCATCGGCGGCATCGCCTGGTGGGTCTCGCAGGACCCGGTCCGCTTCGCCGAGGTCCTGGTGGTGGCCACTCCGTGCCCGCTGCTCATCGCCGCGCCCGTCGCCTTCCTCGGCGGGATGTCCCGCGCCGCGGCGAACGGGGTCATCGTCAAGTCCGGCGGCATCATCGAGGCGCTCGGCTCCGTCCGCACGGTGGCCTTCGACAAGACCGGCACCCTCACCTACGGCCGCCCGGAGCTGCTCGAGACCCGGCCGGCCGGTGCCGTGGACGGCGCCGCCCGCCTGAGCGAGAAGGAACTGCTGCGGCTGGCCGGGTCGGCGGAGCAGTACTCGGTGCACGTGCTGGCGGACTCCATCCGCCGGGCCGCGGAGGACCGCGGGCTCAGCCTGATCACCGCCTCGGAGGCCTGGGAGGAGGCGACCAACGGGGTCACCGCCGTCCTGGACGGACGGACGGTCATCGTGGGCAAGTCCGCCTACGTGCGGGAGCACACCACCGGGCTGGAGCTGGCCGAGCTCAGCCCGGGGGAGTCGGCCGTCTACGTGGGCGTGGACGGTGACTTCGCCGGCACCCTCATCCTCTCGGACCGGCTCCGCGCCAACGCCGCGGACACCCTGGCCGAACTGGACCGGCTCGGGGTGAAGAACCGGATGATGCTCACCGGGGACGCCGAGGCCACCGGCCACCACATCGCCGCCCAGGCCGGCATCACCGACGTCGAGGCGGAACTGCTGCCCGAGGACAAGGTCCGTCTGGTCCGCCAGGCGCGGCCCGGGCCGGTCATGATGGTCGGCGACGGCGTCAACGACGCGCCCGTGCTGGCCGTCGCGGACGTCGGGGTGGCGATGGGGGCGCGGGGATCGACGGCCGCCTCGGAGACGGCCGACGTCGTGATCATCCGGGACGACATCTCCCGGTCCGCCGTGGCCGTCTCGGTGGGCCAGCGCACCCTGCGCGTGGCCAAGGAGTCCATCTGGGCCGGGATCGCGCTGTCCCTGGTGCTGATGGTGACCGCCGCGTTCGGGGTGATCCCGGCGATCGTCGGCGCGCTGTTCCAGGAACTCGTGGACGTGGTGGCGATCGCCAACTCGCTGCGGGCCATGCGGGCCGGGCGGAACGAGCTCCAGGACTTCGCCGCCCTGCGGGACGACTCCGCCGAGGCCCGGGCCGAGATCACGGTCGGCTGATCCACCGGGATTGCCGGGGGGCTCAGTCGTTCCGGGCCCCGGACTCGCGGGTCATCTGCTCCACCGTGGTGTACGCGTCCCGGGCCAGGGCGGACCACAGCTTGATGGCCAGCTGCGGGTCGGTCTCCTCGAGTGAGGAGATCATCTGCGCGGTGAGCACCCGCGTGCTCACCGGCCCGACGGCGCGGACCGTGGTGATCTGCCGTCCGGCCTGGCCCAGGGCGATCTCGCCGAAGATCATCCCGGGGGACAGGAACACCTGCCGGTAGCGGCGTCCCCCGGCCCCCTGGCTGGTGAGCTCCACCTGTCCGGAGGTGATGAAGTAGATTCCGCCGAACGGCTGGCCGGCACGGCGGATGACCTGACCGGCCCGGAAGTCCCGGTTCTCCATCAGGGTGGACAGGGTCTGGGCGTCCTGCTCGTCGAACAGCTCCAGCAACGGGGACCGGGCCGGCTCCTGCCGCCCGGCCGGCACCAGTTCGGGCGCGTGCCGGGACAGCACCCGCATCTCCATCCACTCCACCGCCAGGGACCGGGAGAGGAACAGGCGGAAGGAGGGCCCGGCGTCGGCCGGGTCGTGGGTGCGGCCGTCCGGTTCCCCGGCGTCCTCGAAGGGGCTGGGCAGCGGGCCGTAGGAGGAGTCCTCGGCGTCCTGGACCATGGCCTCGGCCAGTTGGCGGTCGTCGTCGACCAGGACCAGGTCCCGCCCCTCGGAGAGGTAGGCGCGCACCACCTGGTTGAACATCCGCACGGCGGCGCGGCCGAAGTCGTCCACCTTGGACACGTCCACCATCAGGGTGCGCGTGGACTCCGGCAGGTCGGTGGTGTAGCGCACGAAGGTCTCGGCCTCGGCGAAGCCGATGTCCCCGCCGATCTCCGCGATGCGGCACTCCCCGCCGTGCCGCTCCAGCATCTGCAGCGCCTCCACGCTGCGCGGGACGCCCGAGGGTGACTCGGCCAGGTCGTAGGAGGACCGGATGGTGGACCGGCCCACGGGCGGGGCGTCTCCGTAGTGCAGGCCGAGGTCGGTGGCCAGCCGCTTGATGGTGGCGGCTCCCCGCACGGAGGTGCCGTGGTCGTCCAGGGGCGGGGAGAACAGGCCGATCCCGATCTGGCCGGGCACCACCACCAGGACGCCGCCGCCCACGCCGGACTTGCTCGGCAGCCCGACCTCGATCGCCCAGGTGCCCGCGTCGTCGTACATCCCGCAGGTGGAGAGCACCGAGAGCACCCAGCGCACCGTGCGCGGAGCGAACACCCGCTCACCGGTCACCGGGTTCACGCCCTGGTTGGCCAGCGTGGCCGCCATCACGGCGAGGTCCTTCGTGGTCACCAGCACCGAGCACTGCCGGAAGTAGTCCAGCACGACCGGTTCGGGGTCCGACTCGATGATGTTGAAGGAGCGCAGCAGCCAGGCCAGCGCCCGGTTGCGGTGCCCGGCACGGTCCTCGGAGCGGAAGACGGACTCGGAGACCTTGAGCTCGCGGCCGGCGGCGTCGGAGAAGGTGTTGAGGATCCGGCCCATGCGGTCGCGGCCGCCACGGCCCTTGATGAGCGCGGTGGTGGCGATGGCCCCGGCGTTGATCATCGGGTTGTCCGGCCGTCCGGTCCCGGCCTGCAGCGAGATCTCGTTGAACGGGTCACCGGAGGGCTCCACGTCGATCTTCTCCTGGACCTTCTCCGGGCCGAGGTCCTCGAGGGCCATGGCGTAGGTGAAGGCCTTGGAGATCGACTGGATCGAGAACTTCTGCTCGGTGTCCCCGGCGGCGTAGGAGTGCCCGTCCACGGTGGTCAGCGCCACCGCGAACAGTTCCGGGTCCATGTCCGCCGTGGACGGGATCGCCTGGTGGGGCGCCCCGGCATCCAGGGGCCGGATCTCGTCCAGCAGGCGATCGAGGTAGTCCTGCACCGGTGATCTCATGCCCCCAGCCTATGCGGGCCGGCCCCGTCCGACGTGACGGTCCGCGCTCAGTAACCGCCGACCGGGTCCACGCGGCCCTCCAGGGGCGCCCCGGTGGCCCGGGCCGCGAGGTTCCGCCCGATCCGGGCATCCAGCAGCGGGATGCACATCTCAGGGGTGTCCGCGGTGTGGGGCGTGATGACGCACCGCGGCTCGGCCCAGAGCGGGTGCCCCTCCGGCAGCGGTTCGGGGTCGGTCACGTCGAGGCCGGCGGCATGGATCGAGCCCGCGGCCAGGGCGGCCACCAGGGCGTCCGTGTCCACCAGTGTGCCGCGGGCGACGTTCACCAGGACGGCGTCCGGGTGCATCAGCTCCAGCTGGCGGGCGCCGATCATGCCCTGGGTGAGGTCGGTGGCCGCGGCGGCCACCATCACGACGCCGGCCCCGGGCAGGACCTCGTCCAGGCGGTCCTGGGTGACGGTCCGGTCGGCGCCGGGGATCTCACCCTCGTTGCGGCGGACGATCGTGACACGAGTGTCCCAGGCCTTGAGCAGGCGCAGGTACTCGCGGGCGATCCCGCCGCCGCCGACGATCACGCAGTCCATGCCCCGCAGCGTCCTGCCCCCGGCCGGGCCCCAGCCGGTGGCGCGGATCCGGGTGGGCAGGTCCCGCAGCAGGGACAGCGTGAGCATCAGGGCGTGCTCGGCGACCGGCGGGGCGTAGGTGCCCTTGGCCGAGGTCCACGTGATGCCGGGCCGGGAACGGATCAGCGGCACGTAGGGCTCGATCCCGGCGAAGGGCAACTGGACCCAGCTGGTGCGCGGGTTGGCGGCCAGCGCCGCCTCGACCTGTTCGACCGGGATGGGGCGGACCAGCACGAGCGCGGTGGCCGAGCCGTCACCGTCGGGCTCCCGGGCGCTGTTCGCCACGACCGAGCCCCCGGCGCCGAGCGCGGCGCGGGTGGGACCCTCATGGGCGTCGGCGTACGGGGTCCCCGTGCGCAGGTCGGTGGGAGGGAGGATCAGTACCCGGTCCGGCCCGGTGTGCCCGGCCGGGGCAGGGGAGGGCGGGGACGCGGCGTCGGCAGTGGTCATGGCCCCATGGTGCCATGACTTGTCAGGCCCTCCGCGGCGTCCCTAGGGTCGAACGCATGACCGATACCGAGAAGAACAACAGCGCCGCCGATCACGCCACCGACGCGCGGGACCAGCTGGCCGACGGTGACCCCACCACCAAGTTCCCGAAGGTCTCCCCGCCCGAGCAGCACCAGTCCGAACCGGGACTGGACGTGAAGACCGAACCGGTGCCGGACATCGGGTTGCAGAGCTATCGCGGCCTGGGCCGGCTGACGGGCCGCAGGGCCCTGGTGACCGGTGGCGACTCGGGCATCGGCGCCGCCGTCGCCGTGGCCTTCGCGCGCGAGGGGGCGGACGTGGCGATCGCCTACCTGCCGGCCGAGGAGGAGGACGCCCGGCGCGTGGTGCAGGCCATCGAGGAGTCCGGCCGCACCGCCGTCGCCCTGCCCGGTGACCTGCTGGACGCCGACTACCGGAACGGCCTGGTGGACGCCGCCGCCGAGAGGCTGGGCGGACTGGACATCCTGGTCAACAACGCCGGCAAGCAGCTGATCAGCGAGTCTCTCGAGGATCTCACCGACGAGCAGGTGGACCAGACCTTCCAGATCAACATCAAGTCGATGTTCACCCTCTCCCGGGCGGCCCTGCGCCACATGGGACCGGGATCCACGATCATCAACACCACCTCGGTCCAGGCCTACGAGCCGAACCCGATGCTGCTCGACTACGCGTCCACCAAGGCGGCCATCAACAACTTCACCAAGGGCCTGGCGCAGCAGCTCGGCGAACGGGGCATCCGCGTGAACGCCGTGGCGCCCGGTCCCGTGTGGACGGTGCTGCAGGTCAGCGCCGGGCAGCCGAAGGACAAGCTGCCGGTGTTCGGCCACAACACCCCCCTGGGCCGCGCCGGTCAGCCCGTGGAAATGGCCCCGGCGTACGTGTTCCTGGCCTCTGCGGAGTCCAGCTACGTCAACGGGGAGACCCTCAACGCCAACGGCGGCACCCCGACCCCCTGAGCCGGCGCTCCCGGGCACGCGAGAATGGAGGGATGACCACCGCCCCCGGATCCGTGCCCTTCGACCTCGAGACCCTGGGTGCAGGTCTCGTCTTCGCCCAGTCGCTGCCCGGGCTGCTCCGGGTGCTGGCCGACGAGCGCGTCGCCGTGGTCCAGGCCCCGCCCGGTACCGGCAAGACCACGCTGGTCCCGCCGGCGGCGGCGAACCTGCTGGCACAGCGGGCCGCCCCCGGCGCCGGGGCCGGGGCTTCGGCCGAGGCGGAAGCGAAGGCACCTGCGGGGGGCCGCGGGACGGGACGGGCGCCGCTGCGGGTCGTCGTCACCCAGCCCCGCCGGGTGGCCGCCCGCGCGGCGGCCCGCCGGCTGGCGAGCCTCGACCGCCCGGCGGGAACCGGCGGGCCGTCGGGACCCGGGGGGACCGGCCGGGCCGCCGGGGCCCGTGCCGGCCACACCGTGCGCGGGGAGCGGACCACGTCCCGGGAGACCCTGGTGGAGTTCGTGACCCCGGGCATCCTGGTCAACCGGTTGCTGGCGGACCCGGAACTGGCCGGGACCGGTGCGGTGATCCTGGACGAGGTGCACGAGCGGGACCTGGAGTCGGACCTGCTGTTCGGCATGCTCGGGGAGGTCGCACAGCTGCGTCCGGACCTGCTGCTCGTGGCGATGTCCGCCACCCTGGACGCCGCCCGGTTCGCGGAGCGGCTGGGAGAGGGGACCGGCCGGGACGCACCGGTGCCCGTGGTCGACTGCCCCTCGGCGCTGCACCCCGTGGACGTCTCCTATCGCCCGCACCCCGGCCCGCGGCAGGACACCCGCGGGGTGACGCGGGAGTTCCTGGACCACGTCGCCCGGTGCGCGGTCGAGGCCCACGCCGCGGCGCTGGCCGCCGAGCCGGGAACCGACGCGTTGGTCTTCGTCCCCGGCGCCCGGGAGGTCACGCTGACCTGTGAGCGGATCGCGCAGCTGGCCCCCGGCACCGAGGTGCTGCCCCTGCACGGCCAGCTCCCCTCCGCCCAGCAGGATCGTGCCGTGGGCGGCCGTGAGCCGGGCGGTGCACCGCGGATCATCGTCTCCACCTCGCTGGCCGAGTCCTCCCTGACCGTTCCGGGCGTGCGCCTGGTGGTGGACTCCGGACTCGCCCGCGAGCCCCGGCGGGACACCGGGCGCGGCATGATGGGACTGGTGACGGCCACCTGCGCGCAGTCCTCCGCCGAGCAGCGGGCCGGGCGAGCCGGGCGTCTCGGGCCCGGGACGGTGGTGCGCTGCTATGACCGGTCCACCCTGGGCGCCGCACCCCCACACCCCACCCCCGCCGTCCAGGTGGCGGACCTGACCGGGGCGGCGCTCGTCCTGGCCTGCTGGGGCGCCCCCGGCGGGGAGGGGCTGGTGCTGCCGGACCCGCTGCCGCAGGACCCGCTGGCCGAGGCGCTGGCCACGCTGAGGGCCCTGGACGCGATCGACGACGCCGGCCGCGCCACCGACCACGGACGAGGGCTCGCCGCGATCCCGGCCGAACCGCGGCTGGCCCGCGCACTGCTGGACGGGACGGGGCTGGTCGGGGCACGTGCCGCCGGGGAGGTCGTGGCCCTGGTCTCCTCCGACGTCCGGCCGGAGGGGGCGGACCTCACCGGTGCCCTGTCCCGGCTGCGGTCCGGCGGTGCGGGCCGTGGGGGAGGCGCCCGCGACGGCAGTGCCGCCCGATGGGCCCAGGACGCGAGGCGGTTCGAGGCCCTGGCGTCCTCGGCCGCGGGCCCGGGTGCGGACGCAGCCCCGGAACGGGACCGGTCTCCCGGCGCCCGGGTGCCGGGGCAACTGGCGGTGGGGGCCGTCGTCGGGCTGGCCTGGCCCGAACGGCTGGCCCGCCGGGTGAGCGACCCCGGGACGGGCCGCGGCACGGGGGCGGAGGTCTACCTGCTGGCCTCGGGAACGCGCGCGGCGCTGCCGCCGGGCAGCGCCCTGGCCGGGACCGAGTGGCTGGCCTGTGCGGAGGTCGCCCGCGCCGAGGGCCGGGCCGCCGCCGGGACGGGGGCCGTGATCCGTGCGGCCGCCCCCGTGGACGGCGACCTGGCCCAGCGGCTGG
>ENA-UOUJ01000318-UOUJ01000318.1-activated-sludge-metagenome-genome-assembly--contig:-NODE-318-length-36561-cov-54.958500_pt1 | contig 36561 bp, 43 predicted proteins | sample MGYA00249839_ERZ747224 | MGnify/ENA primary metagenome ERZ747224 (study PRJEB28782, sample SAMN03220277) | activated sludge metagenome | biome: wastewater; feature: sewage sludge; material... | reverse complement strand
AGTGGTTCAGTTCCTGGCCATAATGGTTCCATCGTTTTAATACAGAAATAATATGCAACTAGATATAATTAACCTGAAAGGCGAAAAAACCGGCAGAACTGTAGAACTTCCGGAAGAAATCTTTGGTATCGAACCCAATGATCATGTGATTTACCTCGCGGTAAAACAATACCAGGCTGCACAACGCCAGGGTACACATAAAGTGAAAACCCGTATGGAAGTGAAGGGTTCATCCCGCAAACTGCACAAGCAAAAAGGTACCGGTGGCGCCCGTAAAGGGAACCTGCGTAACCCATTGTATAAAGGTGGTGGTACCATCTTCGGACCAAAACCTCACAAATACGATATCAAACTGAATCGTAAAGTGAAAGACCTGGCCAAGATGAGTGCACTGGCTTACAAGGCAAAAGAAAATGCCATCGTGGTGTTGGAAGATATCCAGATGGATGCGCCTAAAACAAAGACGTTTGCAAACATTCTGAAAGGATTGAACATCGGCCGTAAAAAAGCATTGTTCGTTATTCCGGAATACAACAATAACATGTACCTGAGTTTGAGGAATGTACAGGGAGTGAACGGAACGCTGCTGAGCGATTTGAACACCTACGACATCCTGGATGCCAATGTACTGGTATTGTCGGAAAGCGCTGCCAAACTGTTTACCGAAACCGAAACAGCCGAAGCGTAAATCAATAAACACTGAAATTGTAAATCATGAAACTGTCTGATGTTTTAATAAAGCCTGTTTTATCTGAGAAAGCCAACAAGTTTTCTGAGAAAGCCAACCGCTACACGTTTGTGGTTGACCGCAAGGCAAATAAACTGGAGATTAAGAAAGCCGTGGAAACTTTCTACGGAGTTCAGGTAGAAAGCGTAAACACCTGGGTGATGCCTTCTAAACTGAAATCAAAGTATACCAAAGCCGGATTTGTTACCGGTCGCAAACCTGCTAAAAAGAAAGCCTTGGTTACTGTTGCTGAAGGTGAAACCATTGACCTTTACAGCGGCGCATAATTAAGTAAATGAATGGTGGTCAGCACCGCAAAGTTTTGACAAATAAAAAAAGAGATTAAAAATGGCATTAAGAAAATACAAACCAACAACCGCAGGAACCCGATGGAGAATCGGTAACGCTTACACAGAGGTTACTACCAACGTGCCTGAGAAAAGTTTGTTGGAAAAGCAAAAGAGTGTAGCAGGAAGAAACTCACAGGGCCGTCGCTCTATGCGTTACAAAGGGGGTGGAAACAAAACCATGTATCGTATCGTTGATTTCAAGCGTGATAAGAAAGATATTCCTGCTGTAGTTAAAACCATTGAGTACGACCCAAACCGTACCGCATTCATCGCACTGCTGGCGTATGCCGATGGCGAGAAGCGTTACATCCTGGCTCCTCAGGGTTTGCAGGTAGGCCAAACCGTTATCAGTGGTGATGCAGTGGCTCCTGAATTAGGTAATGCCCTGAAACTGAAAAACATGCCTTTGGGTACCAACGTACACAACATCGAAATGCAGCCCGGTCAGGGAGGTATTCTGGTAAGAAGTGCTGGTACATCTGCTCAGCTGAGCAACAAGGAAGAAAAATACGCTGTATTGAAAATGCCAAGTGGCGAATTGCGCAAGGTGTTGATCAATTGCTACGCAACGGTAGGGGTAACCAGCAATGGCGACCACAGCCTGCAAAGCATGGGTAAAGCCGGCCGCAACCGCTGGAAAGGTATTCGTCCACGTACACGTGCCGTAGCCATGAACCCTGTAGATCACCCGATGGGTGGTGGTGAAGGTCGTGCTTCGGGTGGTCATCCGCGCAGCCGTACCGGTAAATACGCTAAGGGCGAGATTACACGTACCAGAGGTAAAGGTTCTGACAAGCTGATCATCAGCCGTCGTAACGGAAAAAAATTACCGAATAAGTAAAAACAAACATTGTTAAAATACCCGCCTCAGGCGCGGAAATAAACAAACAAACACAATATGGCTCGTTCATTAAAAAAAGGTCCTTACATCGCATCTCATCTGGAGAAAAAGATTTTTGCGATGAATGATGGAAAACTGAAAAGAGGCGTGATTAAAACCTGGAGTCGCAGGAGTACTATTTCTCCGGATTTCGTAGGACACACCTTTGCGGTGCACAACGGAAATAAATTTATTCCCGTGTATGTAACAGAATTTATGGTAGGACATAAACTCGGTGAATTTGCTCCAACCCGCAACTTCAGAGGCCACGCAAACAAAAAATAATTAATTCGGTTTCCGGTTAATCCCGGAAGTTCAAAACAGATACAATGGAAGCAGTAGCAAAATTGAATAATTACCCAACCTCTCCCCGCAAGATGAGGTTACTGGCTGATTTGATTCGCGGAATGGAGATTGAGAAAGCTTTGGCAATTCTCGACCACAATCCAAAACATCCGGCCGTTCCTTTAAGAAAGCTGGTATTGTCTGCCATCAACAACTGGAAACAGAAAAATGAAGGAGCAGATGAGCAAGGCCTGGTGGTAAAAACGATTATGGTAGATGGAGCCAGGGTAATCAAGCGCATGCGTCCTGCCCCTCAGGGTAGAGGTTACCGCGTAAGAAAGCGTAGCAATCACGTAACCGTGGTGGTGGATATGGCCGGCGAAAAAGCACCGTCTAAAAAAGTTAAAAAAACAGCAACCAAATAAACGAAATCAAACAATCTTTCAGCTTAGGCTGAAAGGCTAAATCAAAAATATGGGTCAGAAAACGAATCCAATTGGCGCAAGATTAGGCATCATCAGGGGATGGGACAGTAACTGGTATGCCAGCAAAAAAGATTATGCAACCAAACTGATTGAAGACGATAAAATCAGGACCTACCTGAATGCGCGTATCAACAAAGGCGGTATTGCAAAAATTGTAATCGAGCGTACATTAAATAAATTGATCGTAACCATTCACACCAGCAAGCCCGGTATCATCATTGGTAAAGGAGGTGGAGAGGTTGACCGTATCAAGGAAGAGTTGAAGAAACTGTGTGGTAACGATGATGTGCAGATCAACATCCTGGAAATCCGTCGTCCGGAACTGGATGCCAACATTGTAGCCGATACCATTGCCCGTCAGTTGGAAAACAGGATCAACTACAAGCGTGCGATTAAAATGGCTATTGCTTCTGCACTGCGTATGGGTGCTGAGGGTATCAAGGTAAAAGTAGGTGGCCGCCTGGGTGGTGCTGAAATTGCCCGTAGCGAAGAAATCAAACAGGGTCGTACTCCACTGCACACCCTTCGTATGGATATTGATTATGCGAATGTATTTGCATTAACCGTTTACGGAAAAATCGGTATCAAGGTATGGATTTGTAAAGGAGAGGTTTTGGGTAAGAGAGATTTGAATCCAAACCTGATTGCCGGTGGAAAAGAAGGCGATCGCCCGTCTCCGGCAGGATTCGACAGAGGAGACCGCAGACCGGATCGTCGCGATGACAGAAGAGGCGGCGGTGGCCGTTCAGGAGGTAGAAAATAATCACCACCTGTAAATAAAGAAAACAACAAGCATAAAGCAATTTAAAATAAGCAGAGATGTTATCACCGAAAAGAACCAAACACAGGAAAACGCAGAAAGGCAGAATGAAGGGAGATACCAAAAGAGGAGCTACCCTGGCTTTCGGAACGTTTGGATTAAAAGCATTGGATAGTGTTTGGCTTACAAACCGTCAGATTGAAAGTGCCCGTCAGGCAATGACGCGTCACATGAAAAGGGAAGGGAATGTATGGATTCGTGTATTCCCCGATAAGCCTATCACGGCCAAGCCTGCTGAAGTAAGGATGGGTAAAGGTAAAGGTAACCCTGAAGGATGGGCAGCGATTGTACAACCGGGCCGTATCATTTTTGAAGCGGATGGTGTACCGGAGCAAGTAGCCAAGGAAGCATTTGAGCTGGCAGCCCAGAAACTTCCCATCTTAACCAAATTTGTGGTAAGCCGCGATTATAGCGCCTAAGCCAATCAATCAGAACGATCAAACTGAATATAATGTCAAAGAAATCAGATTTCAATCAAAGTTTAGCCGGGATGAGTGAAGCCGATCTGGCTGCAAAAATCCGTGAAGATGAACAGCGCCTGAAGAAATTAACTTTCGCGCATGCCATTTCACCACTCGAGAATCCACAAAGCATTCGCATGCTGCGGAAAGATCTCGCCCGCCTGAAAACACAATTAAGGAAAGTGCAAATCGGAGCTTAATCCGGTAAAATAGTAAACAATGGAAGCAACAACAACACAAACCGTTGACAGAAATTTAAGGAAAACCAGAATTGGTATTGTATCCAGCAACAAAATGGATAAAACCATCACGGTTAGGGTAGAACGTAAAATCAAACACCCACTGTACGGTAAGTTCCTTAAAAAAACAACCAGTTTTCATGCGCACGATGAAAAGAACGAATGCAGCATCGGCGACCTGGTAAAAATCATGGAAACCCGTCCGCTCAGCAAAACAAAACGATGGAGACTGGTGGAGATCGTTGAAAAAGTGAAATAATATTAAGTACTAAGTGCTGAGTAAAACCTACTTGGTACTACAAAAGATAAAGAAATGATTCAGCAAGAAAGCAGATTAAATGTTGCAGATAACAGCGGCGCGAAAGAAGTGCTCTGTATCCGGGTACTGGGTAACAGTGGCCAGGACTATGCTAAAATCGGTGATAAAATTGTGGTGACCGTAAAAGATGCCATGCCTGCTGGTGGTATCAAGAAGGGAACCGTAAGCAAAGCGGTTATCGTTCGTACCGTAAACAAACTGCGTCGCAAAGACGGATCTTACATCCGCTTTGATGACAATGCCGTGGTACTGCTGAACAACGCCGACGAGCCAAGAGGTACACGTATTTTCGGACCAGTAGCCCGTGAGTTGAGAGACAAAGGGTACATGAAAATCATTTCCCTCGCTCCTGAAGTATTATAATTTCAGCAGCAAAAAAGAAAAAAGCATTAACCAGTTCCCGGCGCTGCCGGCATACTAAAGCAAATAACAATGAGTACAAGATTTAAACCAAAATTCAACATCAAAAAGGGCGACACCGTGGTGGTTATCACCGGTGAAGACAAAGATTTGAAAAAGCCCCGCAAAGTGTTGGAGGTGTTACCTGAAAAAGCCAGGGTATTGGTAGAAGGTGTAAACATCGTAACCAAGCATACAAAGCCCACCGCTCAGAACACCAAAGGTGGTATCGTGAAAACAGAAGCACCTATCGCAATCAGCAATGTAATGCTTTGGGATGCCAAAACAGGTGGACCAACTAAGGTTAGCCGTAGCCGTGAGAACGGAAAATTAATCAGAACCGCTAAAAAATCAGGGGAGGTAATTAAATAATGAATACTACAATCCACACTCCGCGATTAGCAGATAAGTACAAAAATGAAGTTGTACCTGCTTTAATGAAGAAGTTCGGCTATAAAACAGTGATGCAGGCCCCCAGGCTTACAAAGATCTGTTTGAACAGAGGCGTAAACGGCGCTGTAGCTGATAAGAAACTGATTGATGTTGCAGTTGATGAGTTAACCACCATCACCGGTCAGCGTGCAGTTTCAACGATATCTAAAAAGGATATCTCAAACTTTAAACTGCGTAAACAAATGCCTATCGGTGCCCGTGTAACCTTACGCGGTGTGAAGATGTATGAGTTCCTCGACAGACTGATCGCTGTATCCCTGCCACGCGTGCGTGATTTTAAAGGGATCAATGATAAGTCGTTCGATGGCCGCGGAAACTATACCCTCGGTGTTACTGAACAAATCATCTTCCCTGAAATCGACATCGACAAAGTGAATAAGATTACCGGTATGGACATCACTTTTGTTACCACAGCAAAAACCAACGAAGAAGCTTACGAGTTGCTGAAAGAATTGGGAATGCCGTTTAAAAACATCAATAAATCTTAATCTGAAAAGAATAATATGGCAAAGAAATCAATTGAAGCCAGGCAGGTAAAAAGAGCGAAAATGGTAGCTCAGTACGCTGAGAAAAGAGCTGCTCTGAAAAAAGAAGGTGATTACGCCGCTTTGGATGCACTTCCAAAAAATGCCTCACCCGTTCGCCTTAAAAACCGCTGCCAGTTAACCGGCAGGCCTAAAGGCTATATGCGCCACTTCGGACTGAGTCGTGTCATTTTCCGTGACATGGCACTGCAGGGAAAAATTCCGGGCGTGAAAAAAGCCAGTTGGTAATATCAGGTAACACCTGAAAGTGAAACAAAAACACAAATCATTTAATTGAAATAACAATGGTAACTGATCCAATAGCAGATTATTTAACCAGGATTCGCAACGCGCAAATGGCTAACCACAGAATTGTGGAGATCCCTGCCAGCAACCTTAAAAAACGCATCACTGAAATCCTGTACGATAAAGGATATATCCTGAAGTACAAGTTTGAAGATGATAACAAACAAGGTGTGATTAAGATCGCGTTGAAGTACGATCCAGCTACCAAATTGCCTGTCATCCGCAGCCTCGAAAGAGTAAGCCGCCCGGGTTTGAGAACGTATTCTAAACCGGAAGATTTTAAGCGCGTGAAGAATGGTTTAGGTGTGGCCATCATCTCTACGTCTAAAGGTGTAATGACAGACAAAGAAGCCAAAGCCATGAATGTAGGTGGTGAGGTATTGTGTAACATATTCTAATTCATCATTCCTTTAGATACATTAAGCTGAAGCTATACTAAGCTGACCGGTTTAAAGGAGTTTATAAACAAACAACATGAGTCGTATAGGTAAAAAACCCGTAGAAATTCCATCTGGTGTAACCATCACCATTGGAAAAGATAATCTGGTAACAGTAAAAGGACCGAAAGGTGAACTGAAACAGCAGATTGACCGTGATATCAAGCTGGAAGTGAAAGATAATTTGCTGGAACTTGTTCGTCCAACCGATCAAATCCGCCACCGCGCCATGCACGGTTTATACCGCGCACTGATTGGCAACATGGTAAAAGGAGTTACTGAAGGTTTCACCAAACAACTTGAACTGGTGGGTGTGGGTTACAAAGCAGCCAATCAGGGAAATGTGTTGGATCTGGCCCTGGGCTATTCTCACAACATCATCTTTGATGTTCCTAAAGAACTGAAAGTAGAAACCATTACTGAAAAAGGTAAGAACCCGATGATTACACTGAGCGGATCTGACAACCAGTTGCTGGGTCAGGTGTGTGCTAAAATCCGCAGCCTGCGCAAACCTGAACCATACAAAGGTAAAGGGGTGAAATTTGTAGGTGAGGTGCTGAGAAGAAAAGCAGGTAAATCAGCCGGTAAATAATCATTATTAATTTGAATTCATTTGTTCCTGGCAGTATCAGGAGCGTTAAATAAAGTACAATGAACAACAAAACATCAGCAAGGCAGAAAATTCGCTACCGGATTCGCAAGAAGGTTTCCGGCACTGCTGTAAAACCACGTTTGAGCGTATTCAGAAGCAATACCGATATTTATGCTCAACTGATTGATGACAACACCGGTACAACACTGGCTGCTGCATCTTCACGCGAAAAAGATATTGCTGCTCAAAAAGGTACTAAAGTTGAAATGAGCAAACTGGTAGGAGCGGCAATTGCACGCAAAGCCGGTGAACTCGGAATCAAAAATGTGGTGTTCGATCGTAGCGGATACATTTATCACGGCCGTGTGAAAGCGGTTGCAGAAGGCGCCCGTGAAGGTGGTCTGGAGTTTTAATCTATTTATATTTTAATCAGATATACATGTCAAACGTATTAAGCAATAAAATCAAAGCCGGAGATCTGGAATTAAAGGAAAAAGTTGTAGCCATCAACCGTGTGGTAAAAACCACCAAGGGTGGCCGCGCTTTCAGTTTCTCTGCGCTGGTTGTAGTGGGTAATGAAGCCGGTGTGGTTGGTCACGGTTTGGGTAAAGCCAAAGAAGTGCAGGAAGCCATCACCAAAGGTATCGAGGATGCTAAAAAGAACCTCATCAAAATTCCACTGCGCCACGGAACTATTCCTCACGACCAGAGCAGTAAAGCCGGTGCCGCAAAAGTGCTGATTAAGCCAGCTGCCCATGGTACGGGTGTTATTGCCGGAGGTAGTATGCGTGCGGTGTTGGAATCAGCCGGTATTACCGACGTATTGACAAAGAACCTGGGTTCTGCCAATCCGCACAACGTGGTAAAAGCTACCATTAAAGCGCTGGCTTCTTTGAGAGAACCTATTGAAGTATCTAAAGTACGCAACCGCTCCCTGAAGCGTGTGTTCAACGGATAATTTCATCAACGTTATTAGTTAACAGGCAACTGTAAAAGCAATTACAATGAAAAAGATCAGAATAACTCAAGTAAAAAGTGTCATCGACAGATCGGAGCGTCAGAAGCGTACCATGCTGGCATTGGGACTTAAAAAAATGAATGCCACTGTAGAAGTAGAAGCTACTCCTCAAATCCAGGGCATGATCACCAAGGTAAACCACCTGGTGAAAGTGGAAGAAATTTAATCAGAATTTTTTAACCGGAATACACACCGGTATATTCATCATGCGAGCCCCGATGCTTTCGGGGCGCAAGTTTAAAATAAAAGCAATGAAATTACATTCACTGAAACCTGCAGAAGGTTCAACCCACAAAGTAAAGCGTTTAGGCCGCGGTGAAGCCAGCGGTAAAGGCGGAACATCTACAAAAGGTAATAAGGGCGGACAAAGCCGTGCCGGTTACAAAAGCAAGAAAGCACACGAAGGTGGCCAGATGCCCATTCAGCGTCGTATCCCCAAGCGTGGATTTAAAAATCCTAACCGCGTGGAGTTTAAAGTGTTCAACCTCGGCCAGTTCGACCATTATGCTGAAAAATATGGTATCACCGAATTTACTCCTCAGAATCTCTATATCAACGGACTGATCAGTCAGACCGATGTGATTAAAGTGCTGGGTAAGGGCGAAATCAAAGGGAAATTTACTTTCAAAGTGCACGCTGCCAGTGCATCTGCCAAAACAGCGATTGAAGCAGCCGGCGGAACTTTGGAAATAGTTAAATAAAATACCCGATATTTGCGAACACCTCCCAAAAAGGTGTTTTTTTTACTTACCGCCAAAACGTTAAAATAGTTTACAATCTGTGAAGAAGCTCATAACAACACTCAAAAATATCTGGAGTATTGAAGAACTGCGTAAGAAAATTCTTTTCACATTAGCGTTGTTGTTCATTTACCGCTTAGGTTCATTTATTGTACTTCCCGGTATCGACCCCAATCAGTTAGATAATCTTTCTCAAAGTACAGAGTCCGGCATGCTGGGTTTACTGGATGCTTTTGTAGGAGGGGCCTTCTCTAAGGCTTCCATCTTCGCATTGGGTATCATGCCTTACATTTCTGCCTCTATCTTCATGCAGCTGGTAACCATCCTGGTTCCGCAAATGGCAAAAATTCAGAAAGAAGGTGAAAGTGGAAGGAAGCTGATCAACCAATGGACTCGTTACCTGACAGTAATCGTAACTGCATTCCAGGCTGCCGCTTATATTGGCTATCTGAAAAGTCCGGCCAACGAAGCAGCCCTCATTGAAGCCTATTCATCCTTCTTCTGGGTATCCACCGTGGTACTCTTAACAGTGGGTACACTGTTTGTGATGTGGCTGGGTGAAAAAATTACCGATAAAGGTTTAGGAAACGGTACCTCACTGATCATCATGGTAGGTATCCTGGCGCGCCTTCCGGAAGCATTCGGACAGGAGTGGGGTTCACGTGTTACCAGCGGTGCCGGTGGTTTGCTCGTATTGCTGATTGAATTGATTTTACTGATTGTGGTAATCATGGGTCTGGTAATGCTGGTTCAGGGAACCAGAAAGGTACCGGTGAACTATGCCAAACAAATCGTAGGCAATCGTCAGCTGGGAGGAGCCAGAAACTTCCTGCCACTGAAAGTAAATGCCGCAGGGGTAATGCCTATCATCTTTGCTCAGGCTATTTTATTCCTGCCTACCATCTTCTCCGGATTTACCAGTGAAGGCTGGGCACGCTACTTTACTGATCACACCAATGTGGTATACATGATTATATACTCAGTGTGTGTAATTGCATTCACGTTCCTGTACACGGCGCTGATTTTTAATCCTAAACAAATGTCGGATGAACTTAAGCGCAACAACGGATTTATTCCGGGTGTTAAACCAGGGCAGCCTACGGCGGATTATATCGGTACCATCATGGACCGTATCACCTTGCCGGGCGCTATCTTACTTGCTTTTGTAGGTATTTTACCCGGTATCATTGAAGTGGTGTTTGGTATGTCACAAAACTTCTCTACTTTCTACGGTGGTACATCGTTGCTGATTATGGTGGGTGTTATTTTAGATACCCTGCAGCAAATTGAAACACAATTGTTGATGCGCCAGTATGATGGTTTGATGAGTGGCGGAAGAATCCAGGGTCGTCAGGCTATGGCTACTCCTTAAAAAAAGTATAACTAAACTTACATACAACCCTGGCCTATAACGCCGGGGTTTGTTTTATTTTTGCATTATGATTATATACAAAACAGCGGAAGAAATTGAGATCATGCGTAAAAGCTGCCTGCTCGTAGGGCAAGCACATGCTGTAATCGCAGCCGCTTTAAAGCCCGGAGTTACTACCATGCAACTCAACAACCTGGCTGAAACATTTTTAAAAGACCATGGCGCTACGCCTTCATTCAAAAACTACCACGGGTATCCTTTTGCTACGTGTATTTCTGTGAACGACGCAGTGGTACATGGGTTCCCGAATACCCAGCCGCTGAAAGAAGGGGATGTGGTATCAGTGGATATCGGAGCTTATATGAATGGTTTTCATGGCGACAGCGCTTATACGTTTGCGTTAGGAGATGTGGGAGATGATGTGCTGAAGCTGCTGAAGGTAACCAAAGAATCACTGTACAAGGGCATTGAAAAAGCCATCGTAGGAAACCGCATTGGCGATATTGCTCATGCTATTCAGGAGTATACTGAAAAACAACATGGCTACGGAGTGGTAAGAGAACTGGTAGGTCACGGGCTGGGCAGAAGCATGCACGAAGATCCGCAGGTGCCGAACTATGGTAAGAAAGGCACTGGCCCTAAACTGAAGCCCGGAATGGTATTGGCTATAGAACCGATGATCAACCTCGGCGTAAAAGAGGTGTTCACTGAAGACGATGGCTGGACCATCCGCACTAAAGATGGAAAAGTTTCAGCGCATTTTGAACACGATGTATGTATACGTCCCGGTAAAACGGCTGATATCCTTTCCTCTTTCGAGGCCGTTGAAAAGGCTGAGGCTGCCAACCCCCATCTAAAAGTGTGGTCATACTCAGAAGTGTCCGCTTAATACAAACCTGCACCTCATGGGAAATCACAAAAAGCTGGTGGTAATTGGCGGAGGTGCTGCCGGTTTTTTTTGTGCTGTAAATGCCGCGCGTTTACACCCTGAATGGAAAGTAACCCTCCTCGAAAAATCAAACCGCGTACTGTCTAAAGTAAAAGTGAGCGGCGGCGGAAGATGCAATGTTACTCACGCAGCGGAGAGTATTTCGTCTATGGCTAAGGGTTACCCCCGGGGCGAATCTTTTCTTAAAAAAGCATTTCATCATTTCGGTCCGGAAGATACCGTGCAGTGGTTTGAATCCCGCGGGGTGAATCTGAAAACAGAATCTGATGGCAGGATGTTCCCTGTAACCAACAGTTCACAATCCATCATCGATTGCCTGTTGAATGAAGCGGCAAAATATCAGGTGGAAGTGAAAATGTTGTGTGCGGTAGAGCAACTGCGTCGGGATAAAAATCAATGGATAATTCAACTGAATAATCAGCAGGAAATGGTAGCCGATGCGGTGTGTGTTGCTACGGGTGGCCATCCCAAAGCTTCTTCCTACGATTGGCTGAAAAACCTCGGACATACCATAATACCTCCCATTCCCTCATTGTTTACGTTTAATATGGTGGGGCATCCGCTGAACGAGTTAATGGGGATTGCCCACGATGCCAGTGTAAAATTGAAAGGCACCAAACTGCAGCAACAAGGGCCGGTATTAATTACACATTGGGGATTAAGCGGACCGGCCATTTTGAAACTGTCGGCCTTCGCAGCACGCATACTGCATGAAATGGATTATCATTTCACGATAATAGTAAACTGGCTGCCGGAGTATAATCAGCAAACCCTTAGTGAACAAATGCAGGATTACAGAACTTCACTGGCATCCCGAAAAATATATGGTAAAAATCCATTTCAGTTACCGGCCCGTTTGTGGGAACTGGCTTTACAACAGTGTGGCATAAACGAAATGTTGCGTTGGGCCGATGTGCCGGCCAAAGCCATGCATAAAATGGTAAACTGGCTCACTGCACTGGAACTCACCATGAAAGGAAAAACCACCTTCAAGGAAGAGTTTGTAACAGCCGGCGGTGTTCCGTTGGCTGAAGTGGATATGCAGACTATGCAGAGTAAACAACAGCCGGGTTTGTATTTTGCAGGTGAAGTGCTTGATGTAGATGGTATTACCGGAGGATATAACTTTCAAAATGCATGGACTACCGGCTGGCTGGTTGCCAATGCCCTGGAGCGAAACATATAATCCGCAGAATGCACTTACTTTTACATGTTGAATGAAGAAGCTCGACAAATATATACTGGGGAAATATCTGACTACCTTTTTCTTTAGCCTGATCCTGTTTACGGCTATTGTGATTGTAGTGGATATCAGCGAGCATACCGATGATTTTGTGAAATCGAAATTGCCGGTGAACAGAATTATTACAGACTATTACTTTGGTTTCATTCCAAGGATAGTGGCCATGCTTTTTCCGCTGTTCATTTTTATCTCCGTGATTTTCTTTACTTCCAAAATGGCCGGTCGCTCCGAAGTGATTGCCATTTTGAGCAGTGGGGTGAGCTTTAACCGGTATATGCGCCCGTTTATGATTGGAGGTATCATGATGTCGCTGTTGTTGTGGCTCGGATATCAAACGGTAGTTCCAAAGGCCAATTTAAAATGGGCCGAATTTGAGAAGAACTATGTGAAAATTCATTCCAAAGGAGGAAAAAAATCAACCTACCTCCAGAACATTTATTTCAGAGAATCAAAAGATGCCTGGGTAGGCATTAAAGGATATGACACCCTTTCCCGTGTAGGCAATAATTTCTTCCTGCAGCGATATGCGGATAATCGCCTAACCTATAACATGCGTGCAAGTGGATTCCGGTGGGATTCCACCACGCGCGAATGGTTGTTCAATAATGTGGTGATACGGGAAGTAGAAGGGATACAGGAAAAAGTTACTCATCATCACAGCCTGCATCAGAAAATGAACTTCCAACCGGTTGATTTACGTAAGGACGAATATTTAAAAGATCAGATGACCACCAGCGAACTGAAACAGTTTATCCGTAAAGAACGGGCTCGTGGTTCGGAAATGGTGAGCAGCCTGCTGGTGGAGCGTTACAACCGCGATGCCATTCCTGTATCGGTATTTATCCTCACCATCATAGGCAGTGTGCTGGCTTCCCGTAAAGTGCGTGGCGGCAGCGGTATTCATTTGGCCGTAGGGGTGGTGCTAAGCGTAACCTACATTCTGTTCAGCAGGTTATCCGTGGTTTTCGCCACCCAGGGAAGCTTTTCTCCCTTTCTTGCAGCCTGGACACCCAACATCCTCTTTGGTATCATTGCGGTTTACCTCTACCGCAAGGCCCCTAAATAATTGATTTTAAGATTGTTTTTTTAAAAAGGATTTGTTTAACTATCCATTGGGTTGTAATTTTAAGCGAATCGGTAAAATCATTGAATTTGGCTGATTCACGTTTCCTAAACCTTATAAATCATTCTACCCAATGGGCATTATCAAAGACCGTTTTAAGTTGAAAGCTGATGAAGTATCCGCAGAAATTAAAGAGATCATCAAAACACACGGAGATAAAAAGATAGGGGAGGTTACCTTATCGCAGGTGTATCAGGGCATGAGAGGCATGACCGGGCTGGTAACAGAAACTTCCCTGCTGGATGCGCAGGAAGGCATTCGTTTTCGTGGTTATTCTATTCCGGAGTTGCGTGAGAAGTTACCCAAAGCTGCCGGAGGTTCAGAGCCACTGCCGGAAGGTTTGTTTTATCTGATGCTGGTGGGAGAATTGCCTTCTGAAGAAGATGTAGCTCATCTGTCCAGCGTATGGCAACGCCGCAGCCATGTGCCTAATCACGTATTTGCCAGCATTGAAGCACTTCCTGTTTCAGCACACCCGATGACACAGTTTGTGGTGGCCATCATGAGCCTGCAAACAGAAAGTCAGTTTTCAAAACTATATGCCAAAGGCATGAACAAGAAGGATTACTGGAATGCCACCTTCGACGATGCCATGGATTTGATTGCACGCCTTCCGCGTATTGCTGCGTATATCTATCGCCGTAAGTATAAGGGCGGAGATCATATTCAACCCAACGGATTACTGGATTGGTCAGGAAACCTGGCCCACATGATGGGGTATGATGATGAAGGATTTAAAGAGCTGATGCGTTTATACATGACCATTCATGCAGATCATGAAGGAGGTAACGTTTCCGCACACACTACACACCTGGTGGGCTCTGCATTGAGCGATCCGTATTTGAGTTTTGCAGCAGGTATGAACGGACTGGCAGGGCCGCTGCACGGATTGGCCAATCAGGAAGTAATCAAATGGATTTTTGAACTGAGGGAGAAACTGGGTTGCGAATTACCCACCAAAGAACAAATTGCCGACTATGTGAAGCAAACCCTGAGTGAAGGTAAAGTGGTACCTGGATACGGACATGCCGTGTTGCGCAAAACCGATCCGCGATTCACCGCTCAAATGGAATTTGGCAAGAAACATATGCCCGATGACCCATTGGTTCAAACCGTATGGAACATTTATGAAGTGGTGCCACCCATTTTACAATCATTGGGAAAAATTAAAAATCCATGGCCTAATGTGGATGCACACAGTGGTGCCCTGCTGGTGCACTATGGTATGGATGAATATGAATTCTACACAGTGTTGTTTGGTGTTTCAAGGGCACTGGGTGTATTGGCCAGCCTTTGCTGGGACCGCGCCCTGGGGCATCCGCTGGAAAGACCTAAATCCATCACAACCGAAGCCGTGAAAGACTGGCTCAATGGAAAAGGCGAAATCTGGGGAGATTAAACACATACGAACTATAACATATCAGGTTGCTTCTACGGCAACCTTTTTTGTTGGATGAACGTCAATCAACATACTATTTAATGTTGCAATATGTGATACCAGAATTAAATCAAAATTCGTTCAATCTTATCTGATGGAGTGGTTCTGCTTTCCGGAAAGCAATGAGATAAAAAAAACGCTCACCTGAAAGTGAACGTTTTTTAGTGGAGAATACCGGATTCGAACCGGTGGCCTCTTGCATGCCATGCAAGCGCTCTACCAACTGAGCTAATTCCCCGCGCGGCTGCAAATATATGCCCATTCGGGGTGGTAACAAAAATTTTTCATCCTTTTCTAAATTTTTATAGCTTGTAACTTTGGCTATATTTACAAGCTATGGTGAAACAGGAAATTGAGTTCTTAGACGGCCCCCAGAGCCGGTTCAAAGATTTTAAGTTTACACTTTCTGTGGTGCGCGATTTTGTTCGTGGTTTCAGAAAACTTCATTTTGCCGGTCCGTGCGTTACGGTTTTTGGTTCTGCCCGATTCGATGAGCATCATCCGTATTATCAGCAGGCCCGGGAGTTATCGGGAAGGATTGCCCGGTTAGGATTAACCATTATGACGGGTGGTGGCCCGGGTATCATGGAAGCTGCCAACCGAGGCGCGAAAGATGTGGGAGGGAAAAGTGTGGGTTGTAATATTACCTTGCCACACGAACAGTTTGAGAATCCGTACCTCGACAAATCAGTAACCATTGATTATTTCTTTGTACGAAAAACCTTATTGCTGAAATATTCCTATGCTTTTGTGGTAATGCCCGGAGGGTTTGGTACACTCGATGAATATTTCGAAGCACTCACACTGATACAAACGCGTAAAATACACGACTTCCCGATTGTTGTTTTTGGAAAACAGTATCACCAGGAACTGGTAGATCATATCAACCTGATGAAATCACAATTGACCATTTCTCCTGAAGATCTGGATTTGTGTTTGTTTACAGATTCTATTGACGAAGCGGTAGATTACATTCGTGAGAATGCCATCGTTAAATTCGGGCTCAAGAAGAAGAAAGACATTAAAAAACTTTGGTGGATGTTTGAACGATAAGATTAGTAAGCAGTCTTATCCTGTTTGTTATTCCATACATCAAAAACATCTTTCGCAGCCTGTTGAGGTAAACGTACCAGCGGAATTTTTCGATGTTCAATATCGGCGCTGATTTCTTCATAAATAAAAGAATCATCAAAACCAATATCAGCTGCATCATTCCGGGTGTTGGCATAATATACTACTTTCGGACGTGCCCAGTATATGGCTCCCAGGCACATCGGACAAGGCTCACAACTGGTATAAATTTCGCAGTCGTCCAGTTGAAAAGTTTCCAGATTTTTACAGGCTTCACGAATCGCTACCACCTCCGCATGGGCTGTAGGGTCGTTTTGAGAGGTAACCCGATTGTTGCCCCGGCCAACAATACGGTCGTCTTTAACAATTACACAGCCGAAGGGCCCGCCCTCATTGTGTTCTATTCCTTTCAGTGAAAGCTCGATGGCTTCCTGCATAAATTTTTCTTCTCTGGTCATGTGTTGTAATGCTTAACAGGTAAATATACAATTTAAAAATCCATTCTCTAAGCTCAAAAAAATTACATTTGCAGTATGGGAATTTTAAAACAATTTGGTGAATACCTTTTTCTTAAGAAGCGTGATCCGAATGAAGTAAGAACTCCGTGGATGAAGTATATGCATGGCATCAATCGCATCTCTATTATTGTGTTTCTTATCTGCCTGGTTATACTCGCTGTTAAAATACTGAATCGTTAAGGTTTACTTTTTAACACGCGCTACGTCCATGATCATTTTAGCTGCATTGTCAGAGGCATGGCCGCCCTGTTTGAGTAATGCGTACAATTCCTGATAATCCTTTTTAATTTGTTGCCGGGTGGTTTCATCCGTCAGAATTCCGGTCAGTGCTTCTTTCAGCAGCTGCACATTAAAATCATCCTGTATCAGTTCTTTCACCACCGCGCGATCCAAAATTAAATTCGGCAAACCAATAAAGCGGATGTTCACCAGTTTTTTGGCAATGGCATAACTCACCGGATTCCCTTTGTAGCAAATTACCTGAGGTACTCCAAAGAGAGCGGTTTCAAGGGTGGCTGTTCCGCTGGTAACAAGTGCAGCGGAGGATTGCATTAATAAGTGGTACGTGCCGCCTGTTATCACCCCCACATTCTCATAGGGTTTCATGATTTCATTATAAAACGATTCGGGCAGGGAAGGAGCCTTGGCAACCGTAAATGTATACTCCGGAAAAAAACGACTCACTTCCAGCATTACGGGCAGTTTCTTCAATATTTCCTGTTTGCGGCTGCCGGGCAGCAGGGCAATGGTTTTTCCGTTTCGTTGAAGATGCCCGTGTTCTGAGGTAAACTTTTCTACCACCTCTAGTAGCGGATGTCCTGCATATTCTACTTCCCACTGATATTTTTTGTAAAAGTCCTGTTCAAAAGGAAGGATGGTAATCATTCGGTCTACACAGCGTTTCAGTTTTTTTACCCTGCCGGCCTTCCAGGCCCACACTTGCGGTGAGATGTAATACACTACACGTATGCCCTGTGTTTTGGCCCACTCAGCGATACGGATATTGAACCCCGGGTAATCAATCAATATCAGCACATCCGGTTGAAAGGCCTGAATATCTTCCTTGCAGTATTTCAAATTTTTTATGATGGTACGCAGGTTAGCCAATACTTCCACAAATCCCATAAATGCTAAATCCCGGTAGTGCTTCACTACGGTGCCTCCGGCCTTTTCCATCAAATCACCACCCCAGCATCTGAAGGCAGATGTTTCATCATACCGGCGGATGGCATACATCAGGTTGCTGCCGTGCAAATCGCCACTGGCCTCACCTGCAATGAGATAATAACGCATAGGGTGCAAATTATACCAAAAACAATCAATCGCGCGGTATGAACCGGCATGATATTTTGTATTCTTTACACAGATGGTTTCGGCGATTTTTACTATTTTAACCGCTGATTCATCAAATATTGAATTAAACTTTAATATTGATCCAGCAAAAAAAATACACCTCCTGCCTGATACAATATGCTCGTTTGATTGCCGCCACGCTTTTCCTTTGCTGTTTGATTCAGACAAGTGTGCAGGGCCAGTCAAAAGACAACGCATCGGCATCTCAACGTACTATTTACGGACTCGCCAGTTATTATGCTAACAAGTTTGAGGGCCGGTTAACCGCTAACGGCGAAGTGTTTTCTCAATCGAAACTAACGGCTGCCTGTAATGTTTTTCCCCTGGGAACTAAACTTAAAGTAACCAACCTTCGAAACAGAAAATCGGTTATTGTGCGAACCAACGACAGGCTCCATCCCAATACGCGCAGGATCATAGATCTTACCTACACCGCTGCCAGTAAACTGGGGTTCATTCATGCCGGTTTGGCTCGGGTAAGGATAGAGGTTGTTACCGATAAATGAGTGCGTTACCTCGGTATAATTTCTGCACAGGCTCCGCCCGATTGTGGGTAAATAATTTTAGCAAATCATTAAGGGAATTTATCTTTGTAGCTATCAACAAACAACGCATTATGAAGAATATCTACCTTTTGGCGCTGGCAATGCTGTTTGCCGGCGTGGGCTATAGCCAAGCAGATTATAAAAAAATGCCTTCACTGGGTTTCCAGTTTTTTTATAATGATTTCCAAACGGCTGCAGATTTAAGAGCCAATGGTCTGAGTCAGGTGTTGAATGATAAACAATGGTACAGAACCAAGAGGATGAGCCCCGGATTGGCGCTTACCTATCAAAAAGGTCTGACCAATCAAATTGATTTTTCTGCCATTGCCGGTGCCAGTTTTTTACGGTACCCGGTAGGAGGCAACATGGTTACTTCCGGTCCTGAAAATTTATTGCTTGATGTGGTTGCATCTGCAAACTTCAAGCTGCTTAGCGACAAGTATTATGTGAACCCATACCTAACCGTGGGTGCAGGTGCTTCAAAGTATAAAGGATATTTTGCCGCATTTGCTCCGGTAGGTTTGGGCGTTCAGGTTAAGCTGGTACAGGATATCTACCTTCAACTCGCATCTCAATATCGTATACCCGTTACCGATAATGCAGCGTATCACCTGAACCACAGTATTGGTTTAGTAGCACCGGTAAAGAAAAGACCAGCTCCGGCTCCGGTAGAAGTAAAAGTGGTTATTCTTGACCGTGATGGGGATGGCGTAGTGGATTCTCTGGATCGCTGTCCGGATGTTGTGGGATTGGCTGATTTAATGGGATGTCCTGACCGTGATGCCGATGGCATTGCAGATGATGATGACAAATGTCCGGATGTTGCCGGACTAGCCAAATACGGTGGTTGCCCGATTCCTGATACCGACGGAGATGGCATCAACGATGAAGAAGATAAATGCCCCAGCGAGAAAGGTTACGCCAGATATCAGGGATGTCCGATTCCGGATACCGATGGGGATGGCGTAAACGATGAAGAAGATAAATGTCCTTCACGCCCCGGCCCTGAAAGCAACATGGGTTGCCCGGTGATTGCCAAGGAGGTAATCGATAAAATCAATTTCGCGGCTAAGAATGTGTTCTTCTCTACCGGAAGTGCCAAACTGATGGCTAAATCGAATAAGTCGCTGGATGAAGTGGCTGCACTGATGAAAGCAGATGAATCACTCCAGATGCAAATTGATGGACATACCGATAGTCAGGGTTCCGATGAGTTGAATCAGTCCCTTTCTGAAAAACGTGCCGGTGCAGTACGTGATTACCTGATTAGTAAAGGTATTGATGCTTCCCGCCTTAAGGCTACCGGTTACGGTGAAACGAAACCTATTGCTGATAATAAAACAGCAGCGGGCCGTGCCAAAAATAGACGTACAGAAATGACTGTTAGGAATTACTAATCAGACTTCAGATATGTTACAATGAGGGTTGCTTCGGCAACCCTTTTTTATTTCAAGTCCTTTTGTTGTACTGGAAATTTCTTTGGTGTGATAGCATTGCTGTCTTACAACAATTCAAGCAGCAAAGGAAGTAGGGGCCATGGTATTGCGTGAGGTGGATTGATTCTATCAACGTGCAGATTCTGCAACGGGTTACGGATAATAAACAAACTGTCTGCAAGAGGTTGAGGTTTGAAAAATCAGGTTGTCGGGTATTCGTGAACGATAGTATTAACTATGTATCAATGGTTAAAGCATGTCGGGTATTACTTATACTGATATTCAATAGTGCCCAGTAATTTACGGTTTCTGTCGTATGCTTTTTCAGCTGTACGGAGTCCGTTTTCATAGTGATACTTCCAAATCGTAAAATCAGTAGAGCCTTCAATCGTTGTCATCTGAGTGAGTTGTCCGCTTGCATTGTATTCAAATAAGTAATCCGGAATCATTTTCTCGGTGTACTCATTCACGTGTACAATGTCGGTGATGCGGCTTTTACTGTCGTAATAATAATAATATTTTCTGCCGGTTTTAGTGTCTTTTTCTATAGTGATATTACCCACTTCATCTTTCGAGAAAAGAATCAGGGTGGTATCTTTTTGATTTTTAATCAGCCACATCTTTTCCGGATAAAAATCATCACCATATTCATACAAGTGTTCTTCGGTAATGGTACTGATGTAATCTTCATCGGAGGAGATGATGGTGGAATATGTTTTCAACAACCGGTCGCTTTCATCGTAACTGAAGGTGTACAACGCGCTGGAAATTTCGGAGGTGTCTTTGGTTTCAATCAACTGGCCTTTGCTGTTGAACTTTGAAACAGACAACATTGGGGCTGAATAGGCCGAACGGCTCACCAGCGTGCTGGTTTTGTAATCTTTCGACAGTTTCTTTTCCATGAAAAAACCTTCACTGGCTGTTCCATCTGCTTCTAAACTCTTAAACCGGATGGTTCGCACTTTTTGCTCCTGATAGGCCGCCATGTTTTGCTGTGCCTGGCGGTTGCTGCTGAAATCCTTATAAAAATATTGTGCATGAGCCGGCGAAATCAGTAAAAAAGAGATAAAAGCAATGAAAGGTATTTTCATCATCGGATGGATATATTTATAATTTTTGCCGAAGTTAAACAAGGTATTTGAAGGCGGAAACATCCTTGCCATTAAACTTTAGTATTTTTAACAGAATTCGCATTCGTTCGGGGAGATTTAACATACAATCCCGCCAATTCGTGGCATTCAGGTAATGGGTAGCGAATAGCCGATTAAAATTTATTTTTGAGTAATATATAGTTCCTATGCAAACGAGCGACGCTTTTTTACGACTGGTGAAGATAATGAATGAACTGAGGGAGAAGTGCCCGTGGGATAAAAAACAAACCATTGAAAGTCTCAGGCACCTCACCATTGAAGAAACCTATGAGTTGGCAGATGCCATAACCTCCGGTGATTACAACGGGATTCGGGAGGAACTGGGCGATTTATTGCTGCACATTGTTTTCTATGCAAAAATTGGAACTGAGCAAAATGCATTTACGTTAGATGAAGTGATTCATGGAGTGTGCGATAAATTAATCAAGCGCCATCCACATATTTACGGAGATGTGCAGGTGAGCGGTGAAGAAGAAGTGAAGCAAAATTGGGAAAAAATAAAACTGGCTGAAGGAAAGAAATCTGTACTGGGCGGTGTGCCCAAATCTCTTCCTGCACTCGTGAAAGCCATTCGCTTGCAGGAGAAATCGAAGCAGGTGGGTTTTGAATGGAGCAACACGGAACAGGTGTGGGATAAACTCCATGAAGAGTTGGATGAACTGCGGGCGGCTATCAGGAGTGGTAACCACGATGAAATTGAAGCAGAAACGGGGGATGTACTTTTTTCCATGATTAATCTCTCCAGGTTTCTTCAGGTAGATGCAGAAAATGCACTGGAAAAAACCAATCGCAAATTCATGAGCCGGTTTAATAAGATGGAAGCCGCGGCCGGAGCTCAACAGAAACAGTTGCATGACATGACCCTCGAAGAAATGGATGCATTGTGGAACCAAATTAAACACCAGAAATAATCATTGAGTTACGCTGAAACAAATACTTTCAAAAGCTTTTTGTCGCGCCACGGTTATTTACTGGCGGTGACTGCCTGGTTTATAACGCTGGCTATCATCATCGACACCTACTTTAATACGAGTACTTCGCCGGCTGATGTTCGCCAGTCGGTGGAGAAGGCGGTGCAGAAAAAGGAGAAGGATTTTGAACAGATGGCGTCTGATTCTGTCTTTATTCAGTCTTTACTCCGCGGTAATTATTCACGCGAACAACTATCGGAAGCCCACAACAAACCCTATTATTTTTTCCTGTACGAGATCGACAGCCTCAGTAATTATTCACTGAATTTCTGGAACACGCATGCAGTGGTACCCACGGCAGGACTGATGTATTTATCCGGAAATTCAGGCTTCGTACAGCTTCAAAATGGATATTATGTATGGAGTAAGCGATCATACGACAATTACCTGTTGATTGGTTTAATTCCTGTGAAGTGGAATTATGTCATTACAAATGAATATATCACCAACGAGTTTGCATTAAAAAAGGATATACTGGAAGGGTATGTGCTCTCTGATGAATTGTCTAAAGGTCTTGCCATAACATCCATACACGGTGCTCCGTTGTTTTCCATTTACGAAGTGTATAAAGATGGTATTCCATCCAACCAACCCCTGAGCATTGCTTTTATGGTGATAGCGGTATTGGTATTCCTGTTGTTCCTTCAGATGTTTTCCGGATTACTGGCAAGGATGTATCACCCGGTAACAGGGATATTGTTTTTTGCCGGGATAGTTATTGCATTGCGGGTACTCACTTATTATTACCACGTCCCACTCAATACAAGGCAATTCAACCTATTCGATCCTGCTATTTATGGTTCCAGTGCCGTATTAAAATCTCTGGGTGATTTATTGATCAATGTATTACTGGCATTATGGATTACGCTACTCATCCGCAACTTCGTATTCCGGTATCAGATCAACATTGCACCTGCAGGAAAAATCAGGAACTGGTTGATAGTATTTGCGGGATGCATTGGTTTACTGGCCATCACATTCATTAGCACATCGGTGGTACGCTCGTTGGTTGCCGATTCGCACATTTCCTTCGATGTAATGAACTTCTTCTCACTGAACCGGTACAGTGTAATTGGAGTGATTATTCTTTGTTCCATTGCAATAACTTTTTACACCTCCAGCCAGCTGATTCTGCACTTAATCCGTCCGTTACTGGCCGGTCAGCAATGGCTTGTTTACTTATTGATCCTGGTTCCCGGTATGCTGTATTTGTCCACCCGTATCGGAAAACTGGAAGGAGGTACCGACTTGTTTATCTTGTTATGGCTGGTGTTGTTTGTGTTGCTTTGTTCTCATCCCATGCTCACTCTGCGCGATAATAAAATCATTTCATCCAGACTGATTGTTTGGTTAATCTGGTTTTCGGTGTCTATTACCGGAATTATTATCCTCCAGAACAGAAGCAAGGAACTTCAGAACAGAAAATATTATGCGGATAATATAGCAGCCAAGGCCGATCCTACCAGTGAAACCCTGATTAATACCATGCTCACAGATTTCAGGGATGATTACCTCGCTGATAACTTCTATAAACTGGCCTCACCGTACCAAAGTAAATATTTTAAAGACAGCCTGATTGAAGGGAATGTATCAGGGTATACCGACAAATACCTTACGCGCATTTTTACATTTGATGCGGAGGAACACCCCCTACACAATCCTGATTCCACCTCCTACAACGATTTAAACACCATCTTTGAAACCCAGGCTAAACCAACCGGTATTTCCAATTTATATTACTACGATCAGTCGTATGATCAGTACAGTTACATCAGCAAGAAAACATTGTATGAGGGAAACGGGCAGTTACTGGGTTATGTGTTTATTCTGGCGAGTTTAAAGGTAGATAAGAATGAAGTACTCTATCCGGAGTTGTTCAACCGGGGGCAACCCAATTCAATCGAAAGTTCTTCGAAGTATGCCTTTGCGGTGTACAACAATGGCAAACTGATTTCGAGTTACAATGATTATCCCTTTGCCACTACCATTGATACTGATAAGCTTCCCCGTGAAAGTTATTTTGAAGTGCAACGTAAAGGCCACCATGAATTATGGCATAACGCCGGTGCTGGCCGCATGGTAGTCATCGTGAGTGAGAACAACCTCGCCATTGAAACGATGACCTTGTTTTCATATATTTTCTGTGCATTTCTCGTACTTACGTTTTTGATATGGATTGTAAATGCGCTGGTAAATTCCAGGTTCAGGTTAAAGGCATTGCGCAATTACTGGCAGCTGAGTTTGCGGAATCAGATACACGGTACCATCATCTTCATTAGCGTGCTGTCGTTTCTGGTGATTGGGGCGGCGTCTATTGTGTTTTTCGTAAACCGATATCAGAACAATAACCGCGAAATGCTGAGCCGCGTGATTCACATCATGGAGAATGAAATTAAAACCGCCATGAATACCCAGGCCGCACTGGGAGATTCTTCCGCTGTACGAACGGTGTCGCGGGAACAGCTGGAAGTGGTTATCCGAAAAATTTCCGAGATACATGGTACCGATGTAAACCTGTATGATTTGAACGGAAACCTGATGGTGTCATCATTGCCATTACCCTACATCAAGGGCATCCTCAGTACACTCATGGAGCCCGTTGCTTTTTATCACATGGATAAGAACAATGAAGTGCAATACTTCCAGCAGGAGCGTATTGGTAAACTCAGTTTCATCAGCAATTACAAACCGGTCATCAATAATTATGGTGATAAATTTGCTTACCTGAACATTCCGTACTTCACCTCAGAATCGAATCTGAAAGCGGAGATATCTAACTTTTTAGTTACCATCATCAATCTGAATGCCTTTATTTTCCTGATAGCGGGCATCGTTGCTTTTTATATTACCAACCGGATTACGCGAACGTTTTCAATCATCACCGAAAAGATGAAAATGATCAATCTGGAAAAAGAAAATGAGCCGGTTGTATGGACGCGGGATGATGAAATTGGTCAGCTGGTAAAGGAATTCAATACGATGCTGGGTAAACTCGATGCCAGTGCCGAGGCGTTGGCCAAAACGGAAAGGGAAGGAGCGTGGCGCGAAATGGCGCGTCAGATTGCGCATGAAATTAAAAATCCGCTCACGCCCATGAAGCTGAGCATGCAATACCTGCAAAAGGCGATGAGTCAGAAACCGGAGGATGTACAGGCACTTACCAACAGTGTGGCCAAAACCATGGTAGAACAGATTGATCACCTGAGTTCTATTGCCAGTGAATTCAATCAGTTTGCAAATATCGAACATTCCAACAAGCAGGTGCTGTGGTTGAATGAGGTGCTCCGCAGTGTCATTGAATTGTTTAATGCGGATCCAACGGTGGAATTACAGTATGCGTTGTTTCAGGAAGATATTCGCATTGAGGCGGATAAATCGCACATCAACCGCATCTTCACCAACCTGATTAAAAACGCTATTCAGGCCGTGCCGGAAGGAAGAAAACCACTCATTCGCATCACCGAGGTGGTGCGCAATCAGCAGGTGATCGTTTCGGTAAGAGATAATGGCAGTGGCATAGACGAAGCATTACAGGCGAAAATTTTCATGCCCAACTTCACTACTAAAACATCCGGTACCGGTTTAGGCCTCGCGATGTGTAAACGAATGGTTGAACATGCCGGAGGAACTATTTGGTTTGAAACCGAAAAAGATTCCGGTACTATTTTTTATGTTTCATTTCCGCTTGTTAGCGGGGATGTTTCTTCCGAATGAATTGCTCAAATGCATCTAACGTAAAACTGCTCAGGTTTTTTTGCGGGGTGAGCATGGCCTTTTGCGACACCAGTACACCGTAACGAATGTCATCCATTCCTTCTATTGAATGTGCATCGGGGTTAATGGAGATGAGGGCGCCTTTCTCCAGTGCATAATCCATTTCCCGCCAGTCAATATCCAAACGGTGCGGATTGGCATTCAGTTCAATCACTACGTTATTGGCTATACAGGCATCAATAATCTTTCTGTGGTTTACAGGATATCCGCTTCGGGTGAGCAGCAATCGTCCGGTTAAGTGTCCGAGTATGGTAGTGTATGGATTTTCAATTGCCTGAATCAGGCGGTGCATGGCTTTATCTTCCTGCATTTTCAACTGGCTGTGGATGGAGGCAATCACCAGGTCAAACGAACGGAGTATGTCTGGCTCATAATCCAGCCGTCCGTCGTTCAAAATATCACATTCGATGCTTTTAAATATTTTAAAAGGGGCGAGCAGGTTGTTGAGTGAGTCAATTTCACGGTGCTGCTCCACAATTCGTGCTTCCTGGAGACCGTTGGCATAGAAGGCGGATTTACTGTGGTCGCTGATTACCAGGTATGATTTCCCGTTCACGATGCAGGCTTTGGCCATTTCTTCAATGGTATGGGTGCCGTCGCTCCAGGTAGTGTGGGTGTGGATAATGCCCTGTATCGATTCCTCGCTAACCAATGGCACATCGGGTGAATACCGATGGATAATGCTCGGGTTCTCGCGCAAAAAATCCGGAATAAAAGGAAGTCCGGCAGCCTCAAACAACGCTGGTTCATTTGAAAAGGCAATTTGCGATCCTAATTTTTGTTGGATACTTGCAAAGAATTCCGGTGTGGAGGTAAGCTGTACATTTTTGTAGGCTATCTCATTTTGCTGCACCGGGTATAAGATTACCTTCAAACCGGTTTTAGAGGCATACACTATTTGTTCCGGAGATTCTGAAAGAGGGGTGTAACCGGTAACTTGTAGTTCTTCTTTAATTTTTTCAGAAGGGGCGGCCACGAGAAATGACAGTGCATCAATAATCTCAGATTGCTGTGCAAAAGCTCCTGTAGTTTTTACGTTTTCTTCTCCAAACGTTTTTTCCAGATAAATACGAATGAGGGTTTCTGTTTCTTCGGTTTGTGCATACAGATATCTTCCTTTGTTCTGGTTAAAATATTCAATGGATTCAATGATGCTTTGTTGTGTTTTTTCACCAAAACCTTTGTACAGTTTCAGGTGATTTTCTTTGCAGGCATACAACAATTCACCTACCGTTTCAATCCCCATTTCTTTCCAAATAGTGTGAATTTTCTTTGGACCGATCCCTTTTATGCTCATCATTTCAATAATTCCGGGAGGCGTATTCCGCACAATTTCTTCCAGCACTTTCAGTTTTCCGGTTTGAATCAGCTCCGTAATTTTTTCGGCAGATGATTTTCCAATGCCCTTGATGGAGGCGATTTCTTTTTCTGAAAGGGTATGAAGCGGGGTAGGAAATCTTTCGATACTGAATGCTGCCGCATGATATGTTTTTGTTTTAAAACTGTTCTCCCCGTGTATGTCCATCAGTTTTCCGAGGAGCGAAAGTGTATCGGCAATTTGTACATTATCCATCATGAGAATTAAAAGTTGAATGGGCTGTAAGGTACGTCAATAAAGGGATTCAGGATAGGGCATAAAAAAGTCCCGGTAAAAACCGGGACTGTATTTTGTTTGCTCTTAAGTAGGATTAACTTACTTCTTTGCAGCTTTCTTAGGAGCAGCTTTTTTAGCGGCTTTCTTAGGAGCAGCTTTTTTAGCAGCTTTCTTTGGAGCGGCTTTTTTAGCAGCTTTTTTAGGAGCAGCTTTTTTTGCAGCTTTCTTAGGAGCAGCTTTTTTTGCAGCAGCTTTCTTAGGAGCAGCTTTCTTTGCAGCCTTCTTAGGAGCAGCTTTTTTCTTGGTTGTAGCCATTTTTTTGAATTTAATTGGTTAGTAAATAATACTTAAAAATAAATACTATTTTGTAACTACCAAAAAAATCATCAAAAAATTTAAACAGCGGCTTCTACCTCATTTACAGAAACAAGGAGTTTATCACCTTTGGTTTTGCGAAACTGAACGATACCATCGGTTAATGCAAAGATGGTAAAGTCTTTTCCAAGGCCTACGTTTTTACCGGGATGGTATTGTGTTCCTCTTTGGCGAAGGATGATGTTACCTGCCAGCGCAGCTTGTCCGCCATAAATTTTTACACCGAGTCTTTTGCTTTGTGAATCGCGGCCATTCTTTACCGAGCCTTCACCTTTTTTATGTGCCATTTTAAAAAATTAATTTTTGAAATTTTGCAAAATCAAAATTCATTACGCAATAGCAGTCACTTTAACTAAAGTGTACTGAGTACGATGACCGCGTTTTTTGCGGAAACCTTTTCTTCTTTTCATTTTGAAAGCGATTACTTTATCGCCTTTCACCAGGTCATTCACAATTTCACCTTTTACAACCACCTGCACATCTTTGCCGGCGGTAACGGTGTTGCCATTATGTGTAAACAGCACATCAGAAAATTCCACGGCATCTCCGGTTTTACCGGTCAGATGTGGAACATAAATGCTGTCTCCTGCTTTTACTTTAAATTGCTGGCCTGCAATTTTTACTACTGCTAACATATCTTGCCAAATTTTGGAGGGCAAAGGTAAGGAAATACCTGCAGAATTTTCATTAAAATCTTAAAAATATTCATACTTCAGGGGAAAAGCACGAAAGGTTGGTGGATTTCAGCCTTTTTTATCCATCATATTATCCGTTATATTCGCTGCTGTGAAAGGAGCAAGGCGTTATATCTCTATGATTTTCAGCATCTATGCGTTTATAATTTTCGTAAGCGTGATGTTGCTGCTTTTTCCGGCGGTTATAGTGGCTTTCTTTATGGGGCGTATACGCGGGGGAAATCTGGTATATGATTTATGCCGGTTATGGGCAGATATTGCCTTTGTATGCTGGGGATTCCGGCACCGTAATATATATGAGGCCGAACCCCTTCGTGACCGGCCGGCGGTTTTTGTGTTCAATCATGTTTCCTTTATGGATATACCTGTGATGATGAAAACGTTCCGTAAACAGCACATCCGCATCCTCGGCAAAGCTGAAATGGCCAAAGTGCCCCTGTTTGGTTTTTTATATAAACAGGCCGTGGTGATGGTGGATCGCAGTTCTGCGGCGGCCAGGGCCAAAAGTTTGCATGAACTGAAGGAAATGTTGCAACACAATATCTCGGTGGTTATTGCTCCTGAAGGCACATTCAACACCACCCATCAACCTTTAAAATCTTTTTACGATGGGGCGTTCCGGCTGGCCATTGAAACGCAAACCCCGATTCAGCCGGTATTGATTCTCGACACCTACGACAGGATGCACTATGCTTCCATATTTTCGATGAATCCCGGCCGCTCCCGGTCGGTTTACCTCGATCCGATTGAAGTGGATGGCCTCACCCTGGATCAGGTGAAAATGCTGAAAGAAAAAGTGTATCATGTAATGGAAAAGGGATTGATACGATATCAGGCAAGTTGGATAAAACAACCGGTACATGCAGGTGAATGATACTATATTCTATAATACACCCACCGTTTGGGTTGATGTTATCCTGCCGTTGGCCCTGCCGCAGGTATATACCTATCATGTGCCGCCGGAACTGGAATCATCGGTGCAACCTGGTTGCAGGGTAGAAGTTATTTTTGGAAAATCAAAACGCTATGCCGGCATCATTCGTTCGGTGTTGCGCACCACACCGTCCTATCCAACCAAACCCATTCTTCAGGTACTGGATGATACTCCGTTGGTTTTTGAAAATCAGTTGAAACTGTGGAAGTGGATATCCGGATACTATCTCTGCACCGAAGGTGAGGTGATGTCTGCCGCATTGCCCGCCAACTTTAAACTCAGCAGTGAAACCATTCTGTTGTTCAATGAAGAAGCCGGGGATGATTTTCTGGATCTGGACGAACGGGAATATATTGTGGCCGATGCCTTATCTATTAGGAAACAACTCACCATGCGGGAAGTACAGGAGCTGTTAGACATCCACCATGTGTACCCTGTAGTGAAAAAACTGATTGATCGAAAAGTGTGTGTGATATGGGAGAAGATGATGGAAAAAGTGAAGGCACGGCGCGAAAAGTTTGTTTTGCTGAACCCGGAGTACAGAGATGAATCAAAACTGGAAGATGTACTCAACCATTGGAAGGGCGCACCCAAACAAATGGAATTGTTGCTTGCCTTTTTGCACCTGGAAAAAACAGAGGGAGATGTAATTCAGGCAAAATTATTGCAGAAGTCCGGCGCATCAAAAGCACAATTGAATGCACTGGAACAGAAAAAAATATTACAGGTTGAAGAGCGTGCGGTAGATAGAATACAATTGCTGCCGAAATACATCAACTCAAACTTTACCTTATCGGATGCGCAGTTACAGGCCATGAATCAGGTGAAGGAGAGTTTTAGCTCCCGTCCGGTTTGTTTGCTGCATGGCGTTACCGGCAGCGGTAAAACCCTTGTGTATGTAAAGCTGATGGAAGAAGCGCTTCAAGCCGGAAAACAGGTGATTTATCTGATACCTGAAATTGCACTAACGGCACAGCTTATACGAAGATTACAGGTGTATTTCGGAGGGTATATTTCTGTGTACCATTCCCGGTTTAATGATCAGGAACGTGTGGAGCTTTGGAACAAGGTGCGCAGCGGCGAAACACGCATTTTGCTGGGCGCCAGGAGTGCGTTGCTGTTGCCGTTTGTAAACCCGGGCTTAATTATTGTAGATGAAGAGCACGATGCATCATACAAACAACAGGATCCCGCCCCCCGGTATCATGCACGGGATGCAGCCATTTATTATGGCACATTAACAGGAGCAAATGTGTTGTTAGGCAGCGCCACACCATCGCTGGAAAGTTATTACAATGCAATCAACGGGAAATACGGATTGGTAACATTAAAAGACCGTTTTGGTGAAATGGACATGCCCGAAGTGGAAGTGGTGAACCTCGCGGCAGAGGGTGCCAAAGGTAAAGTGATGGTCAGCGAGCGGATGAAGGAAAGTATTGCAGAAGCCCTTGCGGCGCACCGGCAGGTAATCCTGTTTCAAAACCGGCGCGGGTACCATCCGTATATGCTCTGTGCTACCTGTGGCTATATTCCCAAGTGCAGTCACTGCGATGTATCACTCACCCTGCATAAGTACAGCAACAAATTGCACTGTCATTATTGTGGCAGTACGTATCCTTCTCTTACCTCCTGCGTAGCCTGTGGATCACAAACATGGGTGGAAAGAAACTTCGGTACGGAAAAGGTTGAAGAAACCATTGAACAACTTTTTCCTGAGGCCAAAACGGGACGAATGGATATGGACAGTGTGCGGGGGAAAACGGCACATGATCACCTGGTAAAATTGTTCGAACAGCATAAACTGGATATACTGGTGGGCACACAAATGGTGGTGAAGGGCCTCGATTTTGAACACGTAGGACTGGTAGGTATTTTGGATGCAGACGGGTTGTTGAACTTTGCTGATTTTCGGGTGAATGAACGGGCATTTCAGTTGATGGAGCAGGTGAGTGGACGTGCAGGACGGAAACATGAAGTGGGCAAGGTGCTCATACAGGCCATTCAGGTGAAGCACCCCATTTTGTTGTTTGTTCAGGCTCATGATTATGAAGCGATGTATGAGTCTGAAATGGAAAACCGAAAAACATTTTTTTATCCGCCCTTTAGCAGGATGGTGACCCTCAGGCTGAAACATAAAACATTGCAGAAAGTGCAGGATGCCTCTGCCACGCTCGCGCAGTATCTGAAAAAAGATATGACGGTGGTAGGGCCGGCAGCTCCTATGGTAGGCCGTGTAAGAAACCAGTACATCATGGAACTGATGATTAAATTGCCGAAAGACGCGCAAGGCGGCGCATTGAAACAGGTTATTCGAAATGCTATTCAAACACTGCTGGCCGACAAACGTTTTTCACCCGTGCAGGTAATAGTGGATGTAGATCCTGTATAAATGAATGAAACATGACAAACATCGAACTGATTGAAAATAAATCGCTGCGGTACCATAATACATTTGGAATGGATGTGTATGCGCGCTGGTTTACTGAAGTACAATCGGAAGACGCATTACGAAGCGCGTTGGAATGGGCGGGAAAGTCTGCAGGTGCTCCATTCATCCTGGGAGGAGGAAGTAATATTTTGTTTACCAGAAATGTAGATGGGTTGGTCATTGCCAATGCTATTCCCGGAGTGGAAGTAGTGAAGGAAGATGCAACCTGTGTATGGGTAAAAGCCGGTGCCGGTGTGCGATGGCATGCGATGGTGGAATACTGTATTCATCATGGTTATGCGGGTATTGAGAACCTGGCCCTGATACCGGGAAATGTAGGTGCAGCACCCATGCAAAATATTGGTGCCTATGGTGTGGAGATTAAAGATGTGTTTGATTCCCTAACGGCGATGGATATGCAGGATAAATCCATACAGGTTATGGATGCAGAGTCCTGCGCTTTTGGATATCGTGAAAGCAAATTTAAACGGGAGTGGAAAAATAAATATGTGATTACATCGGTAACACTTCGATTGAATAAAATTCCGAAGTATCATATTGAATATGGAGCCATAGCACGCGAACTGGAAAACATGGGGGTGAGGGAATTAAGTATTCGTGCTGTTGCCGATGCAGTAATAAAAATTCGTACCGGTAAATTACCAGACCCGGCAGTAATTGGTAATGCCGGCAGTTTCTTTAAGAATCCGGAAGTAACGGCGGAAACATATCATGCCTTGAAACAAACCTATCCTGATATTGCAGGGTATGCATTAGAAAACGGAAAAGTAAAATTGGCTGCGGGCTGGCTGATTGAACATAGTGGTCCGGCAGTGGGTGTTTCATGGAAAGGATACCGAAAGGGCGATGCGGGATGTCACGCTATGCAGGCATTGGTACTGGTGAATCATGCACATGCCTCCGGGAATGACATACTCGAACTCAGCGAGCAAATTATTGCATCTGTACAACATAAATTTGGTGTAACACTGGAAAGAGAAGTGAATGTGTACTAAATTTTTTCTGAAAGCCTGCACATTGTGTTATTGACTTGATTGAGAGGATGTAAGGTGTGCAAAGTGAAATAAATCAAACGTTTCTTACCCTTTAATATTCGATATAATCTGTATTTAAATAGGTATAACAGAAAATAAAGTGTAGATTTGTATCCTTCATCAGAAGATTGAGTGCTCAATCGTACAGTATCACCGATACTTAACAATTAGATTCCCAATTTTTTAATCAAGCGTCATTCACCACAAATCAGGTGGAATGAAATTATTTAAATCAAGCCCATGCAAATGGGAAAAAACAACACAATGAAAAAAGGAACAGTAAAGTTCTTTAACACAACCAAAGGTTTTGGTTTTATTAAAGGCGAAGATGGACAAGAAGTTTTTGTTCATGTAACAGGATTAAAAGAAGACATTCAGGAAAACGACCACGTGGTGTATGATACCGAAGTTGGGAACAGGGGTGTGAACGCCGTGAATGTGAGTTTACAACGTTAATTCAACCGTTAATTCAGAAAGCAGCTATTGAGCTGCTTTTTTGTCCTTTATTTTACGTTAAACCTATATCAGGTGGCATTCCACTATGCCAATGCTGATGATGATGAATGAAAACTGAAAGCAGATCGGTATATACATTGTGGTATGTGACCGGTTTAGCAAAAATAACTTTATTGTTACGTATATATGTATTATGCTTGTACGTACAATAATTCATTTATGGATACTAAATTGACGGTTAAACTTGATAGTAATGTAATTGAACAGGCTAAAATCTATGCAAGAAAGAAGAACACATGTCTTTCGAAACTGATAGAATCATACTTGGGTTTGTTAGTTGAACCAGACAACAAGCAGACAGTTACTCCTCTGGTAAAGAGTCTTTCAGGAATAGTTTCTTTACCCAAAAACTACGACTCCAAAAAAGAATACAAAAAGCATTTACAAAGCAAATACTCAAAATAGTTATGGAACAAGTTTTTGTGGATACAGATGTTTGTCTTGACTTGTTGTCGGGTAAAATGCCATTTAACAGTCGTGCAGAGGTCTTGTTTTCGCTAGCTGATTCGGGGAGTATTAAAATCTGTGTATCCTCAATTTCATTTGCGAATATTGATTACGTACTTCGCTCGCAATATACGGTAAAGAATACTCGACAAATTTTGGCTAAGTTTAAAACCCTTGTAACTGTACTTACTGTTGACAGCAAAACGATCGACTTAGCAATTGCTTCAGACTTAAACGATTTTGAAGATGCAATTCAGCATTCATGTGCAGTAGAGAATTATCTAGGGACTATCATTACCCGGAATATCAAAGATTATAAGAAGGCTTCCATAAAAGTTATGACTCCGGAGGCTTACATTTCAAAGCCTAGATAAGGCTTACTCCTGCATACAACATTTTCCAGATTACATATTGTATAGTTTACACACTTCATGCAAGGAGTGCTTCGCGTTAGTGATTGAAGTGGAACCGCCGTAGGCGGATGCAACGGAAAGCACGGCCCCCCGCCCCCGCCGCGGCGCGGCGGGGGGAAACGCCCAAATGCAGTACCTGAATAAATTACTGCTCTTCAGGTTTGCAGGATGAATGTATTAAAAAAGGCACCCTCATCAGGTGCCTTGTATTTTCGTTTATGCGTTGTAGTTAATTACTATCAGGTACCGGAGCAGTTTGTATGTTGCCCTGTGTTTCTACATTGGGTTGAGCGTTCATTTGTTTGAACTGTTGCTCGAGGCTGAAGAGGGCGCGCAGCAATCCGTCGTTGCGTTCTTCTTCATATGCCAATGGCTCCCGCATTCTGTCGGGCAGCGATTGATAATACGCCTGTTGTTGTTCCATATCTTTCTGCAACTGTGTGCTTACTTTTTTAATCAGCGCGGTATCATTGGCCTTGTAGGCTGCATACAGGAACTGCAGGGAGATGGTGTTGTGCTGTTGATTCCGGCTCACCATGGCATAGGGAAGATTTTCTTCGGCCACAGACTGGTCGTATTTGTTCAACAGTTTACGGGCGTTTTCCAGTTTACCCGCATCGGCCAGGGATCCGGCAGCTTGTGCATACGCCAGGCGAATACCGTTCAGGTGTCTGCGGTTTTCTTCATCGAAGTACACACCCGGTGTACCTGCATTTCCGAACTTGAATTTACTCAGCATTACATCTGCCACGCGTTCGTGGTTTACATCGCTGTTGGCTACGGGTACCAGGCGGTAGGTCATACCATCCTGGCGCAGATAATCACCAAAGCCCAGTTCACCATACACCGAGGTGAAATAAATAGGGCGTTCCCAGTTATTTGCTGCGATGATATTCAATATAGCCGCATCATTTTTGAACAATGCATTTTTCGGAATTTCGAAAGTCATGGCCGGTAAAATTTCATCATCGGCATTCACGGTTCCGTTCTTCAACACTTTTTCCCTGTCTACCGGAACGAATACTTTCTTCGTAGGGAAAACATTCAGGAAGCTGCCGTCGCGGGCACGTTCCATATTGGCCTGATCATCGCTGCCGGCATAATTTTTCATCATGTAAGCGAGATCCATATACTGATCAGGATTTACACCCGGACGAGGGGCGTAGTAAATGATGTCGCGTGTTGGACCTTCAATCTGTTCTTTCGTCCATATTGGATCGATTGGCGCACTCTCATTTAGTTTATATCGCAATTGGTTGATGTACCAGTCGGTACCCAGGAGGCTGGAGTTGATCACCCGCACATCGGGGCGTACGCCTTCCACTTCCTGTGCGTACCACAGTGGATAGGTATCGTTATCTCCAAATGAAATAACAATAGCATTAGGTGCACAGCTTTCGAGGTAGTTGATGGCTAAATCGCGTGCGAGGGTTTTCTTGCTTCGGTCGTGATCATCCCACTCCACACTGGCCATGAGCAGCGGCACGGCCACCATACACACAGCGGCGGCGGCATAGGCAGATACTTTCAGGTTCTTCAATCCTTTGTGGAGCAAATCGCGTACAAAGAATACACCCATTCCAATCCAGAATGCGAATGCATAGAAAGATCCGGAGAAGGCGTAATCACGTTCTCTCGGTTGGAAGCCGGCCTGGTTGAGATAAATACAGATAGCCACACCGGTGAAGAAGAACAATAAACCTACTATGAGGAAATCTTTCTTGTCTTTTCTATACTGGTAGAACATACCGAGTAATCCAAGGATGAGCGGCAGCGCGAAAAGGTTGTTGTTGGCCTTGTTGTTTTTCAGGCTGTCGGGCAGGTTGTTCTGATTGCCGAGGCGGATAGCGTCTATGAAACCGATACCGGTTTTCCAGTTACCATCGCGTACATTGTTCATGTATACTCCCTGCACATCGTTTTGTTTTCCGGCAAAATTCCAGAGGAAATACCGCCAGTACATCCAGTTGAGCTGGTAATCCCAGAAGAAGGCGATGTTTTCGCTCATGGTAGGCTTTCGTTCCCAGTTGCCCTGTTCATCTTTACCAATATCGAGGTAGGCGGCGTAGTAATCGGCCCGGCCCTGATCATTGCTTTGATCCCACATTCTCGGGAAGAAATGTTT
>ENA-UOUJ01000316-UOUJ01000316.1-activated-sludge-metagenome-genome-assembly--contig:-NODE-316-length-36626-cov-19.003473_pt1 | contig 36626 bp, 38 predicted proteins | sample MGYA00249839_ERZ747224 | MGnify/ENA primary metagenome ERZ747224 (study PRJEB28782, sample SAMN03220277) | activated sludge metagenome | biome: wastewater; feature: sewage sludge; material... | reverse complement strand
CGGCCGGCCCGCCCCGGGGGCCGAGGGCATCAAGGGCTCGACCAACGCCCACTGCTCCATTAAGAGACACTCCCTAGCGCATCGAACCTGGCCGAACTCCAGACCACGGTCATCGGCATGCTCAGCCACTGCCCCTACGGCCCACGCACCGGACCAACCTGACAAAGCACTACTAGGGCAGGGGGTCTGCCGTCTCGGTGCGGATCTGAAGGTCGGAGACGTCCGGCCAGGCGGTCAGGAGGCCGATGACCTCCTCGTAGTCCATGTCGCTGTCCGGCCCGAAAGTCTCGTCGGCGACCATGATGGACAGTGATCCCAGACGGCCCTCGTGGATCTGCAACTGGATCTCGAACACCGCACCATCCAGCGTGAACCGGGCCGTGACCGGCCAGAGCTGGGTGCGGGGGGTGATGCGCGGGGCGTCCTCATCGACGGTCAGATACACATCCGTGGGGAACACCCCGTCCAGGACGTCAGCGGGCAGGCCCTCGGGGACGCCCAAATTCTGTTGCTGTACCGATTCCAGCTGGAGCCGCAACGCCTCGGCGCCAGGAACCTCCGGCCGCAGCAACACGCCCAGGATGGCCCGCACCGCAGGGTCCACCGGACCAAGCGGCGGCTCGTCCTCCAGGCGGTCCGCGTGTTCCTGCAGCGCCCGCTGCAGGCCGCGCAGCTCGGCGCGGTCCGCCGCCCAGCCGGCGGCCACGATCGCGGCAGAGATGCCGGCCAGCCACCACCGCGGCCGGCGCACCCCGCGGGCCGTGAGCCAGTCCACCATCCGGGCGTCGAGGGCCTCGAGCGGGTCGGCCAGTCCCAGGGTGGCGCCCCCGGCGGTTACCCCGATGGAGGCCCGCTGGGCCACGTCCAGCGGGGCGTCCAGGGGCACGGTGGCGGCGGTGTAAGCACCGCTGATCGCCGCCGTCGTGATCCGGTACGCGGCCCGCGCCCCGCCGCCCAGGGTGCGGGGTTCGATGAGCGTCAGGCCACCGATCGCGGCGGCCGAGAGGGCACCGAAGAAGGGAGCAGCTGCAAGCCGGGCCGGTGGCGGGCAGGGCGCGTCGGTGAGGATGGCCGGGTCACTCGGGACGAAAACCCCACGGGACCAGCGGGCTTGGGCAAACCAACCGAAATCCTTGGACATGCCCCGAGGGTATCCGAGGGTAGGCGAAGGAGGCGCAACGGCCCAGGTCCATCGCGAGGATCAGCCGGGGCCGTTGCGCAGTGCTGCGGAGAGTCCGGGGCCGGGCGCCTAACAGTACTTGGTGAGGTCGGTCCGTTGACGCCAGTCACCGGGGTCGAGCGAGACCGTCTATGGGCACAGCCGGACCACGGCTTCGAACCGCACAGCCGGACCCAGGTCGAAACCCACGCATTTATCCTCCTGGATTGGCGACTGCAACATGTTTCGCTGAAGGATCCCCTTACTGCGCGGAGGCTCAGCCGCGGACTCCCGCGCGCTGAAACCTATGCTGGCGGCATGGGATGGCGGAGGCGTGGGCGCCGGGTCTGGATCGTGCAGCAGGACGAGATGCCTGACAATGTCGTCTTGGGGGTGTTCGACGACCCGGGCGAAGCCGATGCGTTCGCGGAAGCGATCCAGGACGAGTTTCCCGGGCATGTCATCATCGAGCAGTTCCCCATCGGCTACAAGTACACCGACGGCTCGGCCCGGTATTCCGATTTCTCATAACCATCCCTCTACGGACAGTGTTGTCGCCACACAGGTGCTTCGGGTGGGCCTTTGCTGAACTCTTAGTACCGCTGTGATCAACGAGATAGCCAAATCCCGGGTCTGCGGCTCTCCGGACTGGTACATAGGTAGAGAGGTAGCTGTATGGTCGGCGGCCGTTTCCTTTGAGGGGCGGGTCGGGTGCATGCGGCACGTCGTACTGGTGGATGGGTCAGGAGTGTTCGTGAAGGTTAATCAGTCGCCGGTGGACTCGCCGCGGGAGTGGGCGGACTCGGTGTCGGCTCGGGTGTTTCCCGCGGTGGCACGGGCTCCGCAGGGGCTGGCGCCGCGGTGGTGGAACCATCCGGTGGCGGTGATGTACGCGACGGTGTTGTGCGCCGCCGCCGTCTTTGCCGCGCCGGTGACCGCCTCCGGAGTGTTGGCCGTGCTCGTGGTGGTGGGCGGCGTCGGCCTGGCCACGGCTGCGGAGATCAACCGGCAGCGTTGGTCGACCAGCCGGTGTCATGCCGAACAGGAGGCCGCGTGGGTGGCGGCCCAGAGCGGATATCAGGTGGCCGCCGACGAGGCGGGGTTGCGTTGGTTGGCCGGTGAGCAGTGGCGGCCGGTGACAGTGGACCATCACCGCGGGTGGTGGCACGCGTGCCTGGATGCCACCGGCGCGTCCTCCGTGGAGGATGCCGCCTGAACGAGGCGTGGCTTTAACGAGCGGGGGTCGGGACCACGATATGGTCCCGACCCCCGCTGGTTTAGACGGCGTGGTTAGCCGCCGAGCAGGCTGGAGGCCAGCCGGTAGCAGGTGGCCAGGATCGCGATGAGTCCGACCAGCCCGAGCAGAGTCTGCCACCAGCGGTTGACGTACTTGCCCATCACGTCCTTGCGGGTGGCCATGATCAGCAGCAGGATCCCCAGCAGGGGGGCGACGATCACGGTCAGGGCTTGGGCGGTGATGATCAGCTGGATCGGGGAGCCCTGAGCCAGGAGGGTTACGGCCAGGCCGAAGGCCAACACCAGGCAGATCATGGCCTTGACCCGGTGCCGGTCGAGCTTGTTGCCCCAACCCAGGGCGTCGGAGATCAGGGTGCCGCCGGCGGTGGCGTTGGCGATCATCGAGGAGAACGCCGCGCAGGTAAAGCCCAGACCGAACACGATCGGCCCGGCCGGTCCGGCGACCGGTTCCAGGACCTTGGCCAGATCGGCCAGGGTCTTGGCCTCCCCACCGGTGGCCCGCAGGGCGGTGGCCGCGGCGACGATGACCAGGATGGTCATGATGCCCGGGGCCACGATCCCGGGGATGGTGTCGGCCAGGGTGGTCGCCTTGTACTGCTCGGGGCGCAGGCCCCGCTCCCGGGACGCGTAACCGGTGTAGAACGCGGCGTTGATGGAGAAGTTGGTGCCGACCAGGGCCACCAGCAGCATCCCGGCCCCCGGTGGCAGGGAGGGGATGAATCCGTCGGCGACCTCGACCCAGTCGGGCTTGGTCAGCACCGCCGAGGCCAGGAACCCAATCGCCATCAGGGCGATGATGGCCAGCAGGCCGCGTTCGAAGACCTTGTAGTAGTTCGGGGCCCAGGCCACGATGGCCACCAGCACGGTGCAGGCCAGTGTCCACAGGGTCGGGGAGCCGCCGAAGACCATGGACATGCCCAGCCCGGAACCGACGGCGTTGCCCACGGAGAACATCAGGGTGATCAAGAAGACCCCGATGCCGGCGGCCACCCCGGTGACCTTGCCCAGGCGCTTCTTGATCATCTGGATCAGGGAGCGGTCCGAGGCCAGGGCGATGCGCACGCTCATGTCGGTGAACCCGAGCATCAGCACGGTGGAGACGGCGATGACCCAGATCAGGTCGTAGCCGTGCAGGCTGCCGGCCTGCACGGCCGAGGCCAGGTTGCCGGGGCCGAACTGCCAGGCCCCCACGATGAACCCCGGGCCCATCAGGGCCAGAGCACCCAGCAACCGGGACCGGGACTTGCGCGGGGCAGGCGGCTGCGCGCCGGCCGCAGTGTGTTCGCCGTCCGTGACGAGGGCGGATCCTCGGCGGGTGGGCTTCTGGGGTCGTGCAGTCACATTGGTCATCGTCGTCTCCACCGTTGGGATTGGGAAGCTCAGACCACGCTGGCGGCCTGGAACGGGCGGGTGGTGGTGTACTGGGCGTCTTCACCGATCAGTCCGGCGTGGGCCAGTGCCGCGGAGATCTCCTCGCGGGCACCTTCTGCCAGCGGCAGCAGCGGCGGGCGGACCACCGCGTTGGGCAGCACCCCGCGCTCGACCAGGCCCATCTTCAGCGCCACGGTGCCCTCCATGTGCGAACCACGGTGGTAGACGGCCTTGGTCACCGGCAGCAGCTTGTCGTGGATCTCGCGGGCGGTGGCGTAGTCCTTGGCCTTGCCGGCGGCGATGAGCTCGATCAGCGGCTCGGGGGCCAGTCCACCGTAGCCGACCAGGGCGCCGTCGACGTCGAACATGGTGTGCAGCAGGTACTCGTCGTGGCAGGTGAGGATCTGCAGCTCCGGGTTCTCCCGGCGCAGCACCGGGATCTCGGTGTCCCAGCGGCGCATGTTGCGCACCCCGTTCTTGGTGGCGAACACCCCGGGCTGGGCGGCGATCTCCAGCTGGGTCTTGAGGTTGTAGGTGGCCTTGGTGGCATCCGGGTACTGGAACAGGATCAGCGGCAGACCCGAACCCTCGTGGATGATCCGGTAGCGCTCCTGCGGGGCGCCGTCCTGGTAGCCGAAGCGCAGCCACCCGTGGGAGGGGTAGACCAGGCCGGCGGAGGCCCCGGCCTCGCGGGCCCGGGCGGCCTCCAGGGCCGCGACCTTGTCCCCCTCCCCGGTGATGCCGGCGACGATCGGCACGCCGCCGGCGGCCTCGACCATGGTGCGGATGACCTCGGTCTGCTCCTCGGCGGTGAGGTAGGTGCCCTCACCGGCGTGACCCAGGCACACCAGGCCCTTCACGCCCGGCACCGAGGCCAGCCAGCGGGTGAGGTTGGCCAACGCGGCGTGGTCGACCTCCATGTCCGGGGTGAAGGGGGTGACGGGGGCGGGGACGAGGCCGCGGAGATCGAGAGACATGATCGGCTCCTTCAGAAGATGAAAACGTTTGCAAGAACGTTTTCAACTATGATGTGAGCCATGGCACATGTCAACACCTCCCCTCAAACTTTTCGTGACCCGGTTCACTCGCGGCGGCCCAGTGCGGTTCTCGACAGCACCCCGGGGGACCCGCCCGATTCTTCTGCTGCCTTGTCAGAGGGCACGCCACCGGTTTTGGTATCGTCCGGGGCATGGCCAAGGACCGTCGTGACTGAGCGCACCGCGTCCAAAGCGGTGACCATTCGCGACGTGGCCCGGGCCGCCGGGGTAAGTATCTCCACGGTCTCCCGGGTGCTGGATGACCGGCACCCGCCCTCGACTTCGCCCTCGGCCGAGCGCGTGCGCGCCGCGGCCACCGAGCTCGGTTACCGCCCGGACGCCTACGCCTCCGGGCTGCGCCGTCAGCACAGCCGCACCGTCGGGGTCCTGGTCCCGCGGTTGTCGGACACCGTGATGGCCATGTTCTTCGAGGAAGTCGCCCGGGCCTGCGCCGCCCAGGCCGGCTTCGCGATCGTGGCCACCACCGAGGACCGCCCCGAGGCGGAGAGGGCCGCCGCCGAAACCCTGCTGCGGCAGCGCGTGGACGGCTTGATCCTCACCACCGCCCGGTTGGATGATCCCTTCGCCGCCGAGCTGCGGACCCAAGGGGTGCCCCACGTGCTGGCGCTGCGCACCGACCACGTCAGCCCCACGGCCGCCGGTGACGACGAACTCGGTGGCTACCTGGCCACCCGCCACCTGCTCGACTTAGGCCACCGGCAGATCGCCCTGGTCGCCGGCCCGTCCTACGCCTCCACCGCCGTGGCCCGGCAGGCCGGGTACCGCCGGGCCATGGCCGAGGCCGGCCTGGCCGACGTGGAGCATCTGATCCACGAGTCCACCTTCGGCATGGACTCCGGTGAGACCGCGGCCCGGGCCATCCTCACCGGCCCGGACCGGCCCACCGCGATCTTCGCCGTCAATGACAACACCGCCATCGGCGTGCTCGCCGCTGCCCAGGCCGCCGGGCTCTCCGTGCCTGATGACCTGTCCGTCGTCGGGTACAACGACATCCCTGTCTCGGCCCGCCTGCCCGTTGCTCTGACCAGCGTCCGGGTTCCCTTCGACCGGATCGCCACCCACGCCGTGGACCTGCTCACCCAGCAACTCGCCGGCACTCTCAGCGCAGAACCGGTCACGGCCACCCCGACACTGATCCCGCGCCAATCCACCGCGCGGCCGCCGGCCACACCAGCCACCTGACAACACACCGGTCGCCCACCCCATACGCCCACCCCATACGCGCACCCCGCCCTTCGGCGACGCCGCCCCAGGTTCCAACCGGGCCAGCGTCCGTCTCGACACGTCGGTCGCCGCGCGCCCCTCAGAACGGAGTTCTCCATGCCCATCGTCACCATCAACATGGTCGCCGGGCGCGACCGCGCCAAGGTTCAGGACTGCCTGCGCGAAGTCGCCACCGCGGTCTCCCGCACCCTCGAGACCCCCCTGTCTTCCGTCCGCGTCCTCGTCAACGAAGTCGACCCAGAACTATGGACCGTGGGTACCACGCTCAAGAGCGAGGAACCCTCCACCGGGCCCAACCCCTGATCCCGCCCAGGACCCCAGGGGCGATACAAGTACGCCGGTTAACAGCACCCCGAACCAGCGATGGCACCGTCCCAATAATGGAACCTTGGGTTCTAACGGTGATTGCAACACCCCGGTTGAAGCGAGATGCGAGACGAGGTGTTGGAGGTGCGATTTGGTGGCTACATGGTTCCCGAAGTGCATCAGAAGTTCTGGGAGGCGATGGCCCGAGGTGAGTTCATCACCGACGCGGCCCAGGGCGCGGGCAGCTACCGCAAGCAGGGGGCCCGGTGGCTCGTTGCCTGTGGTGGGGTCCGTCCCCGGCGGGGCCGGAACCTGAAGGGACGGTGCTTGACGTTCGCCGAGCGGGAGGAAATCGCCCTGCTGCGGGCCCAGCGCCAGGGCGTGCGGCAGATCGCGGCCGCGGTGGGCCGCTCACCCTCGACGATCAGCCGGGAACTGCGCCGCAATGCAGACCGCCACGGAGGCTACCGGGCCAGCACCGCGCACGCGGCCGCCTACGAACGGGCCAGCCGCCCGGAGCAGGCCAAGCTGGTCACCCACCCGCGCCTGCGCGAACGGGTGGAGTCCGACCTGGAGCAGAAGTACTCCCCGGAGCAGATCGCCGGCCGGCTGCACCGGGAGTTCCCCGAGGACCCGGAGATGCAGGTGCACCACGAGACGATCTACCAAGCGCTCTACCTCTCCTCCCGCGGTGCCCTACGGCGCGAGCTCACCCGGCGGCTGCGCACCGGACGCAGCGTGCGCAAACCCGGCCGCAAGGCCGGCCAGCGCAAGAACCGCATCCCGGACCCGGTCAGCATCACCGAGCGTGCCCCCGAGGCCGATGACCGCGCCGTGCCCGGGCACTGGGAAGGCGATTTAATCCTGGGCCGCCGCAACGCCTCGGCGATCGGCACGCTGGTCGAGCGCACCACCAACTACACCATGCTGGTCCACCTGCCCCACGGGTACACCCCCGAACTGATGCGCCAGGCGCTGACACGGAAGATCCAGACCCTGCCCAAGGCGCTGCGCACCTCGCTGACCTGGGACCACGGGACGGAGATGCGCGACTGGAAGCAGATCAAGCTCGCCGCCGACATCGAGGTCTACTTCGCCGACCCGCACTCACCGTGGCAACGCCCGGTCAACGAGAACACCAATGGACTGCTGCGGCAGTACTTCCCCAAGGGCAGCGACCTGTCGGTGCACAGCGAAGCAGACCTCGACGCGGTCGCCGCCGAGCTCAACGGCCGACCCCGCAAACGGCTAGAGTTCCGCAAACCGATCGAAGACATCGGACCGCTGCTGTTGCAATGACCGCCAGAATCCGCCGAACCCCCACCGGACACCCCCACAGCCGATATGGATGAACGGCGGCACGCCACTAGGGGCATCCCGTATGACCCGTCCGGTGGCCTGTGCCGCGGCGGGGCGCCATACGGCACACTCCTGAGGGACCCGCGGCAATCTGAGTAGGGTCCCGACTTGCGTCAATGCAGGTGGGGGCTCTGGACATTTCTGTCCACTCAACACGATGTCATCGCACAGATTTGTCGGCGGGTATACCCGGTTGGACACCCTCGAAAGGATGCGTTCGCCAAATTTTGGCGGTCTGAGGTTAGGGCGACAGTTAGCTGAGGCGCCTGCGCAAGGAGATAACCCGTCGGTGGCCGGACTGCTTCTGGCCGATTCTGCTGAGTTTCGAGTCGCTAACGTCAGCCGGACGCGCTCAGGTCTTGGTGCAGCTCTAACCCGGAGTGTGTTTGAAGGCCGGAAGGCCGGCCCCCCGCCATGATTCGACTGGGGGACCGGCCTTCCGGCCTTACTTCCCGGTTAGGTGACGACCGAGGACGTCCTTTCCTCCGTTGGACTGCCTTGGTTGCCGACGTCCTCGTGCGTGGCTTCGTGGGTTTCCATAGGTTCTTCGCTTCCCGGGGCCCTACTCGCTTGCAGGATAGCTGGGCTGGCCTTCCTACGGATCTCGCCCGGCACGCTGTACTCCCCGGGCTCGATCGTGCCGTCCGCGAGGTCCTGCGCCTCGAGCTTGCGGGTCTCGGGCAGGGAGAGCCACACGGCCAGGACCATGGCCAGCAAGCCAGCGCCGACCTTGCCCACGATGAAGGGAAAGACCATGTTGGGCTGGAAGTTGGCGATGAAGGCCAGGTGGTCACCGAAGGAAAAAGCCCCGCACACCGCGAATGCGGTGCACAGCACCTTGTCCCGCGGGGGCATGGTCTTGATCAGGCGGAACATTGCCTGGATGTTGACCACGCCGGCGATGACACCGGCGGCACCTTCCTCTGTGAAGCCGACCTTCGCTCCCACCACCGTCAGCGGCCGCGCCAGCCAGGTGCGGATGGCGTAAACCAGCGGGAACGCCCCGGCGAGCATCACACCGATGTAGCCGGCGATCTCGAGGGCACGGAACTGGTTCTCCTCGTCCGCGATGAAGGGGTCCAGCCCCCAACCGCCGAAGAGGGTGGAGAAGATCCCGGTGAAGTACTCCACCACGGCCAGGGCCAGACCGATCTTGATTACCCCATCGATGACCCGGCCGAAGACGATGAACGCCTTGACCATGAAGTCGGTGAAGAACCGCAGGCACAGGGCCAGCACCACCATGAAGATGGCCAGCGGCACCAGGTTGAGGAAGATGTCTCCCCACCCCAGGTCGAAAGGTTTCACGGATGGGGCCTCGGTGGAGACCTCCGTGCGCAGGGGCGTCTGCGTCAGTTGGAGCATCAGCGTCGTGGTGAACACGGCCACGGGGATCGTCAGCAGCCCGGACATGAAGCCCAAAGCCATGTATTTGTGGTCCCGTTTGTCCAGCATCGCCAAGCCGACGGGGATGCTGTAGATGATGGTGGCTCCGGCCGTGAGGCTGGTGGCGAAGGCCATCAGCCAGGCCCCGTGGCTGCCGGCGGTCTCGTGCGCGAGCTGATACCCGCCCATGTCTCCGGCGATGATCGTGGTGGCGGCCAGGGATGGGTCCGCGTGGAGCCAGGCATAGACCGGGCCCAGGACGGTGACGACGAACTGGGTCAGATACGGCATGAACACCATGATTCCCGCCACTGGCAGGAAAATGACTCCGATGGAGTAGATGCCTTCCTTGAACTCCCGCCCCAGCCCCTTGTCGTCGTTGACGATCGCCGCAACCGCGCCGATCAGCACGAATGCCATCATGACGTAGATGATGACCTGTCCGATTATTTCCATGACGTGCTCTCGTCCATGTCTTCCAAGAGGGGACGAGGGTTAGCCGACCAGGGACCGGAGGTGGTCGTTGAGGAAGACGCCATGGGGGTCGAACTCACGCCGCACTTGGACGAAGGTGTCGTACTCCGGGAAGGTCTCCATCATCCGTTCCCGGTTCATGAAGTGGATCTTGCCCCAGTGCGCGCGGGCGTCGAAGTCCTGCAGCAGGGAGTCCAGGTCCCGGAGGTAGGGCCAGTAGTCCGTGCCGGGGGCACCGGAGACCGAAAGCACCGTGGTGTCGCGCTTGTAGAAGGGGGAGATGTAGGCATCCTCGCCCTTCACCCAGCGCACCTCCAGGGGATACTTCTGGTCGGTGTGCTTGGTGAGCAGCAGGTTCTGGACGGCCTTGACGGCGTCCAGGCCCACCTCGGCCGGCACGTAGTACTCCAGCTCGTGGAAGGGGATCATGTACCCGCCGGCGTAGATGCGGTAGGCGCGGTCGCGGCGTGCACCCTCAACAGAGGAGAGGCCTGTGGCCTCGTCCAGCTCAGCGGCCCGGTACTTCTTGGTGTAGGTGCGGTTGACCATGGATTCCCCGGCCGGGGTGGGCAGTTCATACATTTCGGCAGAGCCGTCCTCCTGGCACCAGATGAAGGAGTAGTGCCGGTGGTCGCGCACGTTTTCGTCCCAGTGCTTCTCGACCTCATCGAACATCGGGTAGGTGATCTCTTCGATGATGTGGTAAGCGGGGGAGGCCTGCAGTTCGACCTCGACCATGATCCCAAGCGTGCCGATTGCAACCTGGGCGGCCTTGAGTTCGCGGATGTCGTTCTCTCCGACCTCGACGATCTCGCCGTGCCCGTTGATGACCTTGGCCCAACGCACCGCCGAGGAGAAGCTGCCCAGCTCGGCTCCGGAGCCGTGGGTGGCGGTGGCGATGGCTCCGGCGATGGCCTGCTTGTCAATGTCGCCCTGGTTGGTCAGTGACATCCCCCTGGCCCACAGCGACTCTCCGATGTCGCTGATGCGGGTGCCGCCGTACATGCGGACCCGGTTGCGGGCCGAGTCGGTGTCGGTCAGCCCGCTCAGGTGCTGCAGGTCCAGCAGCACGCCGCCGGTCTGCACGATCGGGGTGAAGGAGTGCCCGGCGCCCACGGCGCGTACGGGCAGTCCCTCCTTGATAGCGAAGCGGACCGCGTCGAGGACCTCTTGTTCGGTGCGCGGGCGGATGGTGTAGGCCGGGGTGCAGGACTGGTTGCCGCCCCAGTTGGTCCACTTCTCCTCGGTGGAGGAGGAGATGGGCATGACGGAGTCGAAGGTGGTGGTCATGACAATCCTTTGATCGATGGTGAGGGTGTGGGGATATGTGCCAAGAAGTGTTCTGGTGACCGGTGGTGGCCGATGTCGGGCCGACCACCACCGGAGCTGAGGTGATCGTGCGATCAGCGGGTGTGGTTGAGCATCACGTGCTTGGTACGGGAGAAGTCCTCGAGGGCGTAGATGGACAGGTCCCGGCCGTAGCCGGAGCCCTTGAAGCCGCCCCAGGGAACCTCGCTGGCCAGCACGAGGTGGGAGTTGACCCACACGGTGCCGAAATGCAGTTTCCTGGGCACGTCCAGGCTGCGGGCCGCGTCGCCGGTCCATACCGACGCGGACAAGCCGTAGTCGACCTCGTTGGCCCGGGCGATGGCCTCGTCTTCATCGGAGAAGGTCTCCACGGTCACGACCGGGCCGAAGATCTCTTCTTGGCTGACCTCGGAGCCGCCGGGGACATCCGTCAGCACGGTGGGGGCAATGAAGAACCCGGGCCCGTCCAGGGGGCCGCCGCCGATGGCCGCGGGGATGCCCTGTTGGCGAGCCCGGTCCAGGAACCCGGAGACTCGATGGAAGTGGGCCTCGGAGATCATGGGCCCAATCTCAACGTCGTCCCCGGCGAGGGGATCACCGATGACGAAGGAGCGCACCTGCTCCACGAACAGTTCGGTGAACTGCTCGGCCACGGACTCGTGGACGAGCACGCGGCAGGCGGCTCCGCACTCCTGTCCGGAGTTCCAGTAGCTGGCAGCGCGCAGGGACTCGGCGGCGGCGGCCAGGTCAGCGTCGGCGAAGATCACCACCGGGGCCTTGCCGCCCAGTTCCAGGTGTACGCGCTTGACCGTGGAGCCGGCGGCCGTGGCCACGGACCTGCCGCTGTTGACGCTGCCGGTCAGCGCCACCAGGTCGATGTCCGGGTGCTCGGCCAGGCGTGTGCCCACACTGGGCCCCTGTCCCGTCACGATGTTTAGCACTCCGGCCGGCAGCAGGTCGCTGATGAGCTCGGCGAGCTTGAGGGTGGTCAGCGGGGTCTGCTCCGAGGGCTTGATGACCAGGGAGTTGCCGGCTGCCAGGATGGGGGCGATTTTCCAAGCGGCCATCAGCAGCGGGTAGTTCCAGGGGGTGACAACCCCGACGATCCCGACCGGTTCGCGCAGGATCACCGATGTGTGGCCCTGAGCGTAGTCCCCGGCGGCCATCGAGGTCAGGGCGCGGCCAGCCCCGGCCATAAAGCGGAAGGTGTCCACCGTCCCGGCAACATCATCCTGGGAGGTCGCCAGCGGCTTGCCGGTGTTCAGCGACTCCAGACGCGCCAGCACGTCGGCATGCTCCTCGATGCGGTCGGCAACGCGATGGATCAGATCGGACCGTTCCTTGGGGGTGGTCTGCTCCCAGGCGGTTTGGGCGCGCTTGGCGGCCGCAACGGCGCGATCCACGTCCTCGGCGGTGCCCTCGGGGACTTCGCAGATGACGGACGCATCACTGGGGTTCACGATCTTCGTAGTGGTGGCCCCACTCGAGGAGACGAAGACCCCCTCGATGAAGTGCTTCAGCGGGGGCAGCTCGCCCGAGGCAACGAGCCCGCCCTTCTGGCCTCGTCGGACAGCTGCAGTGGTGAGCGTGGGATTCATGATTCGGTGACTTTCGACGTAGCGACTGGGAGCGACTCGCGTGAGGGTGACGCGCATCACACGCTAATAGTTCTATCTTTGCTTCTTAAAATCAATAGCCTGAGAGCGCGGCTCGTCGACCTCAGAGGCCGAGGCCCCGCTCGGGCATGGAGAGGCAGGTGCCAGCAGGGGCGGGCGCCCTTCCATGTGTGGGCGTGCAGATCCGCACCGCGGGCACGTGGAAGTTACTTAGGGGGGCGGGGCCTTTAGGGCGAAAACCCGCTGCCCCTGGGCCTGGGCACAGTCGGTCCCAGCATTGCCGGTGGCGGATGACCTCCGGGAGAGAGGCCAAGGGCGGTTCGGGCCTACTGCTGGGACTCCATCACCACGAGCTGCCACGGCAACCGCTCGGGATCTTCCGCGCAGAGGGGGAGGACGGAGCGCACCGAGTGGGCATGAGGATCTGCCAGCGATCCGGTGACCAGGCGCGGAGCGGTTGAGGTGATCACCCGGGCGTTCGAGCCGATCAACAGGACCTCGAGCTCGAGCGTCTGCAGCGCTTTAATGAACATCTCTTCCAGCGCCGAGAGGGAGACATCACAGCCGAGGACGTGGGTGCCGTCTGAGGTCTGTGCCGGCACCGTGATGGTCACCGTGTTGACGTCGATGCCGCCCATGTCGACGTAGGGTCCGATGACCATGGGGCGACCGAGTGAGCGCGGTTTCTTGAACCAGTCCCGGCTGGAGTAGTCGTAGAAGCGCAGGGACTTGCGGTTCAAGTCGTGGCTGATGAATCGGGGCGTGCCGTCGACTTGCGTTCGCCACCATTCGATCCAATGGTCCGCATCGGCGAGGCTGCTGGGCTCGTAGGCAATCCCTGCTCCTTCGATGAGGTCTTGTTGGGCGAGGAGGAAGTCATGAAAGTGAGGCGCCAGGAACGAGAAGTCTGACCGAGCTGGTCGCTGGAGCATGCGCCCGGTCTCTGAGGTCAACTGATCGCGAACACTTTCAAGTCCCGTGATGGCCTTGTTGATGCGAGAGGTAAGCGTTTGGGCGACATGGCCTAGGCGGGAGTGCAGCAGGTCCATCGTCAGATCACCTCCGAGGAATCCAGCATGAGTTTCAGGCGACGGGAAATCAGCAATTGGGCCTCTGTTCGGCTATGCAGTGCTGCAGCCGCCGCGGCCGCCACACCATCCCGACGGGAGATGGCCTCCAGGATGTCGGCGTGTTGGCGCACTGCTTCGGCGATGACGTCTTCCTGGTCGTTACCCACCCAGAGCAGGGTTGATAGCTCGGCCTGGACCTGCAGCATGGCTCCGGTCAATCGGCTGGACTGCGCCGCCACTCCGATGGTCAAGTGGAACAGGCCATCGCGGCGCCGTCGCGTCTGGGGGTCGGCGCTGTCTCGGTAGCCTTGGGCAAGGCTCTCAAGGTATGCGAAGTTTTCCTCATCAGCGCGTTCAGCGGCCAGCTGCGCCGACATAGAGCTTACGGCCGCGCTGAGGTCACCCAGGTCGCGCAGGTCTTCCGTGCTGGTGGTGCGAAGTTTCCGTTGCATCTGAGTTCCGGAGACCTCGGGGAGACCTCGCACCACGCTGCCCCCACTACGGCCGCGGCTCGTTTCGATGAGTCCTTTGGTGCGCAACGCGGCGAGGGACTGGCGCAGCGTCTGAAGGGAGATTCCCAGCGCCGAGGCCAGCTCGGACTCCGGGGGCAGGCGGTCCCCGTCAGCCAAGATCCCCATCATGATGGCTGTCTCCAGCTGATGAGCTACCTGCTCCGGACGCCCTAGTCCCTCGGGCTCCGTGCCCCTGAGAAGCACCACTAATTCGATAGCGGAAGAAGACACCGACGCCGTGACCATGCTCTTATCTTCCCGGTTGGCTGAGGCTCACAGTAAACCAGGCCGGCGGAATCGCAGAAACGGCCAGCACGCCACGGCCTGATGGGCAAGCGAATTATCCGCTTCCTCACCGGTCGGCATTCACCGAGCACGTTTCAGTGCAAGGCTGCACACCAAGGCTTAATGAACGCCTGAAGACTCGTTGCGCCCCGCGACGGGGCGCTATATGGCACACCCTCAAAGAGCCCCGCCACTGCCTGACGAGCACCCCGGTGCGCGTCAAGGCAGGTGGGGACGCCGAACACTTCTGTCCACTTAACACCATGTCATGGCACACATCTGTGGAGCGGGTATACCCTTCTTGACACGCCGGAACATGTACATGGCTACGTCTGCCGCGCGGGAGGGGGCGTACTCCATGGTGGTGTGGTTGACATCCAGTGGCTGAAGCTTTGAGCGAGGCTTTGGAGTTCTGTGGCCGCATAGTGCTGCGCGTCCCATGAGGCGTAGAGCGGGCAGAGCACTGGGCGGTCAGCGGCATAGGCGGGCAGTCCACGAAGTCCGAAGCTGACTTGTTCAGTGGCCAGGGCGAGACCATGGTCGTTGGCCGCCAGGCCCTGGGCCACGTAACCGGTGGAGGCGGTTCGGATGGATAGCGGCGTGGTGAAGTCGGCGGTGGCCTCGTCGACGATCACATGGACGCCCGTGCGTGGGGTGATGAGCGAGTCCTTAGCGCATTTTTCCAGGTCGGCGACCGTTTCATCTCCGAATCGAGACTGCATGGTCGAGGGTGTCCCGTAGACCCAGACGACGAGGTGCGCCACGACCTTTTGGCGTCGATGCGGTGGAGGCCGGAAGGTGCTGATTGCCATGTCTGCATCCCGGTCCAACAGGCCGTCCACGTCGGGGGCCCCGACGATGAGCAGGTCCGCGATGGCCGGGTTCGTGTCGACCATGAACGGGGTGATCAGGACTGCTGCTGTGGTGTGCGGGCAGACGATACGCATTGCCGGTTGGCCGGCAAACCGTGTCGTCAGGGTGTCCTCGATCCGGTCGAATCGGGTGAGGACATCACCGCCGAGTTCGTAGAGAGCTTCTCCGGCAGCGGTCATCGCCATGCCCGCGGACGTGCGGTGGAACAGCTTCAGGGACAGCAGCGCCTCGAGCCGTGCGATCTGCTTGGAGACCGCCGGTTGAGTCACGGACATGTGCTGGGCGGCCTGACTGACCGAACCGGTCTGGGCGACGGCGCGGAAATACTCGAGGCTGCGGCGGTCCATATTCCTGGAAGTTATGGGATGCGCAAGAAAGATTCAATAGACAGCATGCCTTTCTGTTGAGAGATTCGTTCGCAAGGCAGTCCACGTGATGCAGGCCACAGCGAAAGGAAGCTCCCATGACCTCCACCTCCGCCCAAGATGTCGTTGCAGCATCCCCGGCCCCGGGGGCGACGGCTGTTCCCGGAGAGTACGCAGTAACCGGCCTCGACCAAGATGTGGAAGTGCTGGTCGACCGTTGGGGAGTGCCGCACATCTATGCGCAGTCCCGCATGGACGCCTACGTCGCCCAGGGATTCCAGGCGGCCCGGGACCGGCTGTTCCAGATCGACTTGTGGCGTCGGCGGGGGCTTGGCCGGTTGTCGGAGGTTCTCGGCCCTGGTCACGTCCCCCAGGACCGGGCCACCCGGCTCTTCCTGTATCGCGGGGACATGCGAGCCGAGTGGTTGTCTTATAGCACCGAGGCGAAGGACATCGTCACGGCGTTCGTCACCGGCGTCAATGCCTTCGTGGATTGGGCCTTGGAGGACCCCGAGGTGCGGTTGCCACCGGAGTTCACCACACTGGGTTATCGGCCGGCCCGCTGGGAGCCGGAGGACGTGGTGAGGATCCGGACTCACGGCCTGCTCTACAACGTGGAGCAGGAGCTCTCCCGCGCTCTCACCGTGCGCGACCTCGGGCCCAAGGCTGAGGAGTTGCGGTCGGTGCGCGAACCGGCCTCGAAGACCACGGGCGCTCCGGACCCGAGCTTGTACGAGCACCTGTCCGATTCGGTGCTGGACGTCTACCGGTTGGCGTTCGCTCCGGTGGACTTCGGTGCCGGCACGGCATCGGAGCAGCCCTCGCCGTCGGGGAGCAACAATTGGGTGGTCGCCCCCTGGAAGTCGGCTACCGGCCGGCCCGTGCTGGCCAATGATCCGCACCGCGCGGTGAATCTGCCGTCGTTGCGATACCTGGCCCATCTCGAGGCCCCTGGGCTGAGCGTGATCGGCGCCGGGGAACCGAACCTGCCAGGGATTTCGATCGGCCACAACGGACAGGTGGCCTTCGGCCTGACCATCTGGGCGGTCGATCACGAGGACCTTTACGTCTACGAACTACACCCCGAGGACGACAACCGGTACCTATACAAGGGCGCGTGGGAGCAGTTCGAGACGGTGGAGGAGCGCGCCGCCGTCGCCGGGGGAGACGACGTGGTCCACACCCTCACGTTCACTCGGCACGGACCGGTCGTACACGTCGACGTCGAGAACCGTCGCGCCGTCACCGTCCGGGCCGTGTGGCTGCAACCGGGCATGGCCCCGTACCTGGCCAGCTTGGAGTACCAGGACGCCGCGGACGCCGATCAGTTCCTTCGGTCCCTGCGCCGCTGGGGTGCTCCGGCGGTGAACATGGTCTACGCCACCAAGGACGGGGATATCGGCTGGCAGGCCAGTGCCCTGGTGCCTCGGCGTCCCGGCTGGGACGGGTCGCACCCTGTCCCCGGGGACGGACGCTACGAGTGGGACGGGTTCGCTGCCGTTGAGGAGCTGCCCTCGGTCCACAACCCCGAGTGTGGGTGGTTCACCAGCTCCAATGAGAACAACCTGCCGGCCGACTACGACAACGACGCGCTGACCACCACCACCGACTGGTACTCCAGCGCCCGGCACGAACGCCTGACGGAATGGTTCACCAGCGGCGAGCCGATCGACATCGACTCGAGTCGACGCATGCAGGCCAATGCGGACAACGTCCACGGGCGGCGCCTGCTCGACCAACTCAAGCTGGTCCAGCCGCAGCAGCACCAGGACGAATGGGTGCAACTGCAGTCCTGGGATGGCACCGAGTCCGTGGATTCCTTCGCCGCGCTGCTGTACCAGGTGTGGCAGCGCCGGCACCTGCGTCCTTGGCTCGTGGACCGCTGTCTGGAACGGCTCGACGTCGATCCCGCGGCGGCCCAGCGGGCCCGGCAGCGGTTGCTGCGCGCCGACACCCTCTTCTCCGACCTCCGTCCGGACCTACGCATGATCGCGATGTTCGACCCGACCAATGAGCAGGACCTCGCGCTGCTCACCGAGGGCGTCGAGCAGACCCTGGGCCAGGCCCTCGCGGAAATCGCGCAGCTGCTGGGTAACGACCCTGCGAACTGGACCTGGGGCGCCCTGCACCGCACCACGCTGCGCCACCCCGTGCTGAGCAAGGCCCCCGACCTGCCGGCGGACTGGGGCAGCCTGCCGCCCGTCCCTCGCGCCGGCAGCGGTGACACGGTGGGCCTGACCGGTTACGACGCCGACTTCAACGCGGTGATGGGCAGTAGCTTCCGCCTGGCCGTGGACGTGGGTGAGTGGGATTCCAGCCGTGTGGTGAACGCCCCCGGCCAGTCCGGGGACCCGCGCTCGGATCACTACGCCGACCTGCTGGAGCTGTGGGCCGAGAACGGGTCCTTCCCGCTGCTGTACAGCCGCGAGGCCGTCGAGGAATCCGTGGACCAGCGGATCGTCTTGCGGGCCGCAACCCCGTCCGGGACCACGGTGTGATGCTTGCGCACCAGCGCATCATGTACCGGCCATCGGGGCAGCCCGCCAGTAGGCCACCGGGGCGCCCGGCACGAGATTCAGACTCCGGGTGATGAACACGCGCCCGGTCTTCAACCACCAGTATTCGAATCACAACGAAGGAGAGCATTCACATGGGTCATCTCAAGTTGCCTGAGGGCAAGAAGATCGCCGTCAACCTGGGGACCGACTTCGACGCCCAGTCCCTGTGGATGGGCGGGTTCAACAAGCCCAGCCCGTCCTACATGTCCCGCGGGGAGTTCGGCGCCATGGTGGGCGTGCCGCGGCTGCTGGAGCTGTACGAGAAGTACGACGTCACCACCACCTGGTTCACCCCCGGGCACACCGTCGATACCTTCCCCGGGGCCTGCGAGGCCGTCGCGGAGAAGGGCCACGAGTTCGGCCACCACGGCTACTTCCACGAGAACCCCACCCTCATCGACGCCGGTTGCGAAGAGGAACTTATCGACCGTGCGTTCGACACGTTCGAGAAGCGACTCGGGATCCGTCCTACGGGGTATCGCTCCCCGTACTGGGACTACTCGGACAACACCCTGGACATCGTCGAGAAGAAGGGCTTCAAGTACGACTCCTCGTTGATGGGTCGCGACCTTGTGCCATACCGCCCGCAGCGGTGGGCCATCGATTGGGAGAACGGCAATAAGGCGGGCAAGGCCAGCCACGTCATCGAGATTCCCGTCAGCTGGTACCTGGACGACTTCCCTGCGCTGGGATGTGTGACCGGATATCAGGTCGGCCAACAGGACTCGAAGACCATCTACGAACGCTGGCGCGACATCTTCGACTACGGCTACGAACGCGTCGAGAACGCCGTCTACACCTCGTGCGTGCACCCCCAGACGATTGGTCAGCCTCACCACATGATGTGGTACGAGGACCTGATCAAATACATGGCCAGCAAGGACGGCGTCTGGTTCGCCACCCTCGACGAGATCGCCGACTGCTGGGTCGACGACGACGAGGATAAGGAAAAGATGGAACTGCCGGACATCCGGACCACTGCTCCTCGCCCGGAGTACTACCCCAACTTCTAATCAACCCGCTCGGTGTGGGCCACCGTCCCGCACCGAGCTCCTCCTCCTGAAGGGACCGCCTGTGCGGCCCGGTCTCCGGGCCGCACAGTGCTTCCTGCCCACATCGCCCCAGCGCCTACCTCCCGCTTGATCCGGGCCGGGTCCCTCCGTGCCGTTCCCGGCGCTGGCCTCTCGCGCCTGCCGTCGGCATCGATCCGTCATCGCGTCACTCCCCTCGCCATCTTCAGAAAGTAGGAATCAGCTATGGGAAACAGGCTCGCAGGCACGGTCGTCATCCTCACCGGAGCATGGGCGCCGCTCAAGCCGAGCTGTTCGTCGCCGAAGGAGCTCAGGTCGTGATCGCCGACATCCTCGACGACGAAGGGCATCAGCTGGCCGACAAGCTTGGCGACGCCGCCTGCTACATCCACCTCGACGTCAGCAGCGAAGAGCAATGGAATGCTGCGGTGCAATTCGCCCTGGACGCTTTCGGCACCATCGACATCCTGGTCAACAACGCCGACGTCTACCACCGGCCTCCTTCGAGGAACTGACCGTAGATTTGATCGACTTCCACTGCCGGGTCAACCAGCTCGGCGTGTTCCTGGGCCTGCGGGCCGTCTACGAGCACATGAAGTCCCGGGGCACCGGGGCGATCATCAACGTCTCCTCCATCTCCGGCCTCGGGGCCCTGCCCGGCCATGCCGCCTACGGCACCACCAAGTGGGCGGTGCGCGGCCTGACCAAGTACGCCGCCGTCGAGTTCGGCCGCCACGGGATCCGGGTCAACTCCACCACCCGGGCTTCGGCACCCTGCTGCCCCGCATCTCCGAGAGCTTCAACTGGTCCACCTCAGAAGCCCTCTTGGCTTCCACCCTGGTCAGCGTGGGCACGGCCATCGTCCTGTTCACCATGGGTCCCTCGTGGACAAGATGGGTCGTCGTAAGGGTATGATCACCTCCGTCTTTGGGACCGCGGTCTCCTCAGCGGCCTCTGCGGCAGCAACCGGGGCGGCCAGCTTCGTCGGCCTCCGCTCGTACACCGTCACCAGGTACCGGAGGACGTAGGCCGACTTGCGCTGGTTAGCTCGGGCGATTTGGTCGACGCGGACACCTCGTTGGTACATCAGCACCCACTCGCGGTGCGCCAACCGCGGATACCGTGCACGGTCAAACGGGTCAGGCAGCTCGGGCACCTTCTCATCTTGGCAGGAACCCTTGCACGCAACAGGCGCGTCCACGCGCGGTTGCTCCCCCGGAGCTATGGGTTCAGTCTTCGAGCTTGTCGTAGGGATCTCGCCAGGTGGATTCGTCGCGGTTGATTCGGGTGACCCACCCGGCAGGGACCCAGACATTGTGTACCTCAACACCACCGTCGGTGGCCCAGTGCAACAGGACGTGGGTGCGGGAGATACCGGTGATCTTGGCATCCACGGTGCCGTGCTCGGGTAGTTCGGCTCGCGCGCACGGTTCTGAACGGTAGCGGGTGCGGGTGACCTCTCCGGGGTGGGTGAAGGCCGGTGGTTCGAACACCGGGAAGTGGACCGGGGTTTGGAGGCGATGACGACCGAATCCGCCGACATCGTAGCCTCCGGCTCGTTTCATCCACACCATGGACCGAGGATACGGCTGCAGGCCCCACCGTTAGGGACTGCCCTACCTTCGATCTCTGTCCCTGTTTCCCCGGTGGTCTTTGGGTCGCTGGAGCGTCAAAGAGGAACGTGACTTGCAGTGCTTAGCGTGTCCGCCTGGGTTCGTAGGGTGCCCCTCGGATGGCGCTTTTCCTCGCCGGCCGGTCCTCGCCCGGGCTGTTCATCGTCCCGTTCCTTCCCAGACGGTGACGTCACCCGGTCCATGAATGACCGGTCATCCCGTCATCTTCGGTGGCGGGTTCTGGTCAGCAGCATGGATATGGGAAGGGGCGATGGCGCCGGTGGGAGTGTTCACGCAGTCAGTAGGGGTGGAACGGTATCCGAATGGGATGCCGCGGTTTGTGGACTGGCAGGGTCGGCGCTATGTAGTGGCCGCGGAACCGGTGCGCTGGTACGAGCGCCGCCGGTGGTGGGTGGAGGAGCGCCGGGCCGAACGCGGCCGTGGTGACGGGTTGATCGATCACGAGATTTGGCGGTTGCAGGTGCGTCTGGCTGCCGCCCGCCGCGCCCCATTGGTGACCCTAGATCTCGCCCATCACCGGGATTCGGGGCGGTGGCGGTTGATTCGGGTCCACGACGGGGTGGCCGCGTCCCTGCAGCACACGGCCTGAGCCCCGGTAAGCCCGGCACCGCCGGGGCCTGGCGTGGGCCCCGGCGAGGGTGGGTGTAAGACGAGGTGGGTCAGGGTGGTGGCGATCCGGTGGATCTGGTCGGGCTGGAACCCGGACCAGTGGTCCTGGTCATCGACGACCACGACCGGGGCCTGGGTGTAACCGAGCTCGTCCTGGATGTACTCCAGGGCCTCGGGGCGCTGGCGCACATCGACCTCTTCGAAGCTGACGCCGGCGGTGGTGAGGGCGTTCTTGGTGAATCGGCACTGCATGCAGGCCGGGCCGGTGGTGTAGACGGTGATGTTACGCATCGGTGCGTTCTCCTTCACTGCGTGGCTCCTCCGGGATAGCACCCGGTACGGACACGCTTGGTTCGGTCGGTCGTGGGTGTTGGGTTGTTTGGCTGATGGTTAGGGGAGGAGCAGGGTGGGATCGATGCTGTCGCCGAACTGGGCGCCGGGGGCGCAGCGGGGGTGGGTGCCGCTGATGATCTGCTCGCGGACCCGGAATCCCAGGTCGGGGACCGCGTCCTGGACGAGTGCCCCGTCGAGCAGGGCGTCGGCTTGGTGCTGGGGGATGGTGATCCACCCCTTCTGTCCGCAGAACGGGCAGGTGGGGGTGAGGATGTCGGCGTGACCGGGTTGCATGCTGTCGTAGATGGTGTGCCGTCGCATGGTTTCCTCCGTGACTTTCGAGCGCCTCACCGTCGGGGGAGGCCGATGGGTGGAGCAGCAGGTGAGGGGGCCGGGTTCTTGGTGTGTTCCCCTCCTCGTTTTTTGCCTGCTGGCGAGCTCGCTCGCTTGTCCCGGACGGAACCGGCAGCAACCCGCAGGGCGGTGGCGGGGAGAAGTTGTGCGAGGAATTCAGGGAGCGTCAGCGACCGCCGAGCAGAAGTTCTCCCCGATACCGGCCCCGACGCAGGAGGGGCTTGTGCCGGTGGAGCCGGGGCGCATAATCCGCAGGACAGCAGCAAAAGACGGATGTAACCGGCCCGTCAGGGTCGGCCCCTGGCCCGTCGTGGTTCCGACGGGACAGGGCAAGCAGCCGGCCGGGTACGGCCGTCCACGGGTGGCGGTCCGAGCGAGCGAGGATCGCCACATGAGTGTCCTGGCTCGTGGCGTCCGGGTCCGGTGGGGTGTGGGTGCGACGTCTGTGACACCTCTTAGGTGATGACTCGCGCACCGTCGTCGCTCCGATGGTCCTATGGGCGGTCGCTGGGTAAACGTGGGGGAGGGGTCGGCTAGGGTCTGGTCCGTGACTTCGACCCCTGCCTCCCGACTACCGGATGATTACGCCCAGCTACTGGAGTCGCTGAAGTACCGGGTCCGGCAGGCCCAAACCACGGCCCGTCAGACGGTGAACACCGAGTTGATCCGTCTGTACTGGGCGATCGGACACGAAATCCTCATCCGACAGGACCAGCAGGGGTGGGGCACCGCGGTCGTGCGCCGACTGGCTGATGACTTGCGTACGGAGTTTCCGCAGATGACGGGTCTCTCGCGCAGCAATCTGTTCTACATGCGGGCCTTCGCGGCCGGCTGGCCTGCATGGGATCCAAATGTCCCACAGGCTGTGGGACAACTTCCCTGGGGTCACATTCGGGTCTTGTTGGACAAGTTGGAGAGCGTCGACGCCCGTGATTGGTACGCCGCCGCTGCGGTGGAGCACGGGTGGTCGCGCAACGTGCTGATGAACATGATCATGGGCCAGGCCATGGAACGCACGGGGTCAGCACCGTCGAACTTCGCCCAGCTGTTGCCGGCCCCGGATTCCGAGCTGGCCCAGCAAGCGGCAAAGGATCCGTATAACTTCGAATTCCTCGGCCTCTCCGGTGAAGTTGCCGAACGAGATCTCGAGCAACGGCTCACCGATCAGATTGTCGAGACTTTGCGTGAGCTCGGCCCCGGGTTCGCATTCGTCGGACGTCAGGTCCACGTGGAAGTCGAGGGGGACGATTTCTACATTGACCTGCTGTTCTTTCACATCGAGCAGTTGCGCTACTACGTCATCGAGCTCAAGACCGGGAAGTTCCAGCCCGAGTACGCCGGGAAGCTGAATTTCTACGTCGCGGTCGTAGACGACCACCTACGCCGGTCCTTCCACCATGACACCGTCGGCATTCTGATCTGCGGGTCCAAAAACGACCACACGGTGAGGTACTCCCTGGGACGGGCCACCTCACCGATGGCCGTGGCCGCCTATACCTACGAACAACTCCCTCCCAGCGACCGGGCCCTGGTACCTGCGGAGGAGCAGATTACCGCGGCTCTCGATGCTCTCCCGGAAGACCACGAACCCATGGAGTGACAGGCTTACTGAGTAACAGACTCTGTTTTCTGCCCTTACTGCCAGCCCGGGGTGGACACCGGCAATGGGGCATTCCTTCCTGGTGGAGCCTCCCGGTTGACCTGTTGATATTTTCGGTTGAGGTCGCTGTCTCTGCGGCAGGGGTGCTTCCCTTGCGTGGGCAGCTATCTTTCTTTAGTCCTGGGTGGGTGGCCGGAACTTGGCGCCAGCCACTATTCCGGGTACGCCAACTGCCACGGCGACGATCGTCGTCGCGACGGCTACGGACGGGATGATGAATACTAAGGCGCCGATGCCCATGGGGGTTACTAGTAGTGAGATGGCACGGAGTGTGCCGATTGATGCCATCGCACGACCGCGTTCTTGAGGTTGTACAGCATCCGTGGCGAGTGCGGGACCGAGAGTTTGCAGGATGCCGGCACCTACGCCAGAGATGAATAGGAAGATTCCCGTAGCGACGAGATGGTTGGTGAGGAATGCCATTGAAGCCACTCCTCCGATGGCAAGTGATGTAGCAAGAACAATCGACGCCCCGGGCCCTAACCGGCCAATCGGTTTAGCAACAGCGGAGCCCCCGAGCGCTGCGAGGTTTGCCAGCGTTGTCATTGCTCCCGCAACCGGGATGGAGTGTCCGGCCTCAGTCAGCAGGATGGGCAGGTACGAGTTCAGAATGCCCCTCCACGCTCCTGCCGTAGCGCCCATCCAGCCTGCGGTTATCACATCGCTGCGCCGCCACACAGGGATGGACTCGTTCGTCTTATCCGTAGGGGCTCGCGCAAACGGTTCGTATCGAATAAGAAATGAACAGCTGAGGATGCCCCCTGTGGCGATGCCCGCGGCAACGAAGAGGGCTAACTGGAGTGAGGTGGCACCAAGGAATCCAGCGAGCAGGGGACCGGTGAGTAGACCGATCCCATTGGTCACGTTCATCATGGCCAGCGCAGAGACCGCGGGTCTGGCCGCACGAACCACGTGCGTTTGTCCGCCGGTGAAGAAATAGGCGCGGGCTGCTCCTTGAAGCAGTTGTGAGACAACGAAGGCCCACAGCTCATCGCTGACCCCCAGGAGCGCGCAAGAAATCGCGAGCAGAATCAAGGCGAAGTGGATGAAGAACCTCGTGCTGAACCGGTCCATCAGCGCGCCCATGCCGGCTCGCACGATAATTTGCGCGACAGCGGATACCCCTACGAGGAGTCCCACGACGCCTAGTTGGTATCCGGCTGCCGTGGCTACGAGCGGAACGACAACGGTTGCCATTCCGAGCGCAACCGAGAACAAAAATATAGTGATCTGGGCCAGGAAGTCCTCGCGTCGCGAGATAAGGATTGGGGGGTCCGATGCCGGCGACATGTTGTTTATCCGTCCTCGCGAGGTGAGTGCCGCTAAAGAGAAAAAGGAGCCCTTCGTCTCCGCGCAGTATGCGCGGAGACGAAGGGCTTGAGGTCACAGGTGCAGACGCGTCAATACGATGCTTTGAGCACGTCAAGGAATCGCGTCGATACCTCATCGAGGCGAGGAATGACCTCGGTACGCAGGTCTTCACCCGACACGTAGGACAGTTCTCGCTGCATCTTCTCGGCCTGTTGCAGCACCTCGGGGTCTTCTACTGCAGCTGCCAGTGCGTCCTGCAAGCAGCTAAGCGTTTCCGGTTCCATTCCTGCCGGCGCGACGAGGGGCCGGCCGAACTCTGTCAGCGACTTGATATCGTCCAGCAAGGTCTCTGTATCCTCTGAGAGCTCGAGATCGCCAAATACGGTGGCCTCGGCAGCGTCTGCGGGGGCTTCCTCAGCGAAGGACAGCACCGCGGTTGTCTCCCCGCTCTTGATGCTGGCTCGACGGCTATCCAGGGGCCCAGCGATGGCGTCGACATTGCCCTGGATGAGCGCGAGATCGGTCTCCGACTGGCTGTTGAATCCCACAACGACTTCAGCATTCTTCAGGGCGAAGGCTTGGATGAGCATGTTGGCAACGATGTAATCCGAGGACCCTCGTCCGGTTGAGCCGAACTTGAACCCGTCGCTCTTGGTGACGTCGTCCCATGTCTGATACCCGCTGTCGGCGTTTGTAGTGACCACCAAGTCGTCGGCGGCGACCCGCCCGATGTAGCTGAGATCATCGAAGCCGAATTCCGGTCCCTCGGCGCCTGCAAGAATGGCTGCCGCGGCGCCCGTGCCATTCACGATGGCGATCTGCGTGCCGTCCGGCGGGGCTGCGGTGAGCTGGTTGATGGCCAGGAGACCGCCCGCGCCAGGCTTGTTAATTGGAAGCACCTTAGCGCCCAAGGCGTTCTCGAGGCCGGGGATGATGACTCGAGCGAGGATATCGTAGCCCCCGCCAGAGTTGTACGGGATGACAAGCTCAACCGTCTTGCCTTTGAAGGAGGAGCATCCCTCCGCTATACCGCCCGGGGAACCGGTGTTTTCTTGCCCTGATGCAGCGCATCCACTCAGTGCCAGAGCGCCGATCACGCTCATACCGATAGCAGCGCGAGAGACGGGTGCTTTTCTTTGAATCATGAAAATGCCTTCCTGGATATTGTTCGGGTTTCGACGCGGGCGTTATCCCCCGGGAAACAAGACTCCGGGGGGACTGGGGATATAAGTCAGTCCTCGCATGAGGCCCCACAGAAGCCCCGTGAGGATCACTGTGTAGATGACAGAGAAGAGCCAAGATTTCTGGCCGACGACGACCAAATACACCAATGAAAGAGCGGCCGCGGCGATGAATAATCCACACAGGTAGAGAACGAGGAAGAAGCCACAGATAAAGCCGATGGTCGTGATCCACACCCGCTTCGGGGTATTCGACAGAATGTACTCTGCGTCGTTTGGGTCATCTTGGTCCGTGTCCGAGACATCTTCCACCGTCGACGTAGGTTCATGCACAGCAGTGGCAGGCAGTGCGACTGGCGTTTCCTCATCGAGCCGCCGACGAGCTACGGTCGCGCCCACGACCATCCACGCTGCACACAACATGCCCAGTCCGGCAGCCACACGGGGGAGTAGCAGCGACATTGACGAGGAGTAAGTGAAGCTCAAGGCAAGTGCTCCACCGCAGATGATGAAAATGGCGCACGACAGAATGAGGTCTGGCTTGGCAAGTCCTCGCACCGATTGAGCCTTCACTTCTTGTCTCCTACCGAATGGACGTCCTGAGTACTCAGAACATTGCTTGGTGCGGGGGTCAGGCGGGCCTTGTGATCTCGTCGCACGGCGCGAATGCTGAAGAACAATGTCACTACAACGCCCGCGCCTACGATGATCACGCCCGGGCGAGTCAACCAATCAAGGCCGAACATCGTATTGGAGAGGTTCAGATACTGCTCGAGGAGTTGTCCGAGCACGACTGCGAGCAGGAAAGGCACGCGAGGCCAGTCCCACCTCAGACACACTGTGCCGAGGACAGCTGCGCCAATCATGACGAACAGATCGCCCCAGCTGTTGTTGTTGTTCGTCGTATAAGCGCCGATCACCAGAAACATGAACAGGATCGGCGTGAGCACGGGTCCGCTGATCCTCGTCAGGGTGGCGAGCGGGCGAACGAGGGCCAATGCCAGAACAACTCCGAGGATGCCGGCAATCACCACGGTCCACACCATCGAAAACGTGATGTCCAGTTGCGTCGTCAGCATCTCTTGCCCTGGGTTGACTCCTAGGATGAGGAGCCCGCCGAGCAGGACTGCAGTGGCTGCTCCGCCAGGGATTCCAAACGCAATCGTGGGGATGAGCGATCCTGCGTCTTTCGCGTTGTTTGTGGCACCGGCCGCCACGAGTCCGTCGACCGCACCCTTGCCGAACTGTTCCGAATTCTTGGACGACTGGCGGGCCTGCCCGTACGAGATCCACTGAGCGACCGTTCCCCCGAGGCCCGGCAGCATTCCAATCGCGACGCCAATAGACGACGAACGCAGCACCACTGGCCAGTTGCGGAGGGCGTCGGCGACGCCGCGCGTCGTTCCAGCCAGCTTGGCATCGAGCGGGCCGTTGGCGATGGACGAGCGGGACAGCATCAGCTGTAGTACTTCGGCACCACCAAAGAGCCCTACGACGATGGGGATGAGCGGGATGCCGCCCCACAGGTACATCTGGTCGAAGGTGAATCGGGGCAGGCCTGCCGAGGGGTCGGATCCGACGAAGGAGACGAGTAGGCCCAGTGCCACCATCGCCAACCCCTTAGTCGGACTCTTGCCAGCGAGGGTCACCACGAAGGTCAAGCCGAGAAGTACGAGCATGAAGAACTCGGGGGCGCCCAGCATGAGCACCACGGGACGGATCACGGTGATGAAGATTCCGAGCACGATCGCCCCGAAGACGATGCCTAATGCCGAGCTGGTGAGCACGATTCCCAGCGCGCGGCCCCCTTGCCCCTTCTTGGTGAGGGGATATCCATCGAGCACTGCCGCGGCGGAGGTGGCTTCCCCGGGAATGCCGAAGAGCACGGATGTAATGTCTCCCGCCGTCGTCGTGACGATCCACATGCTCAGAAGGAAAACGAGTCCCTGCACCGGCTCCATGGCGAAGGTGAACGGGAGCAGAAGGGCGAGCGTTACCGCTCCGCCCAGTCCGGGCAGAATTCCCACGATGAATCCAATGAGCATTCCACCGACCATGAGGCCCAAGGTTTCCCATTGTAGGACCTGACTTAGACCACTACCGATCGCCTCGATCATGTGAGCTCTCCCTTAAGGTATGCACGGCGTGAGATGTGCAGAGCTACACCGTGCAAAGTATTTCGATGCAGCAGTCCTGGAGCCTGCCGTCGCGTCGCTGACACCATCGAGCGCCTTCCGTCCCATTGTGATAATTCGCAGCGTCACATCCTCGCCTTGTTTTGAGCGCAGACGTGACGGGCGTCATATGACTAATGGCATGACCATATCACCATTGGATGACCCGAGACAGAGGTATCCTCATCCTGCATGCATGCACCTAGATGGAGCGGTATGCGGCCCGTTACTTCGTATCCGCCGCCTTGGATCACCCGACGCACCTGACAGGAGACGGCATTGTCCGCCACCCCCACTTCTTCCCCACTCTTCAACCAGGTGAATGTAGACCGTGCATCTCATGCCATCGTGGAGCAGATTCAGCAGCTCTTAAGGGACGGCTCCCTCAAGCCGGGGGACCGTCTGCCCACGGAGCGCGATCTGTGCCAGCAACTTGGCGTGAGTCGGGCGACAGTTCGGGAGGCCTTGCGCATCCTCGAGGCAACCGGGTTCATCGAAGTGCGCCTCGGTGCCCACGGCGGGTCTTTCTTGACCTCGCCCTCACTCGAAGTAGTGGGGGAGAACCTTGCGAACCTGCTGACCCTCTCGCCCATTACAGCCAGTGCTGCCACGGAGGCGCGGCAGGTGTTCGAGCTTGGCATCCTTCCCCTCATCCTCGAACGCGCCACGCCAGAAGATATCGCTGTCCTCCGCAGCCTCGTCGCCGAAGCGAGGGCCGCCCAGGCGAAGGGCCTGTACTCCACGGATATGTCCGCCGCATTCCACGTGCGCTTGGCCGCCTGCACCCACAACCCCGCCATCGAAGCCCTGATGCATAGCTTCTACGGACCCCTGAGCTCCTCTCTGCGCCAAGCCAAGAATCTAGCCCCGAACATGGGCACCAAGGGGATCGAAGAACACGACGAAATCGTTGACGCCATCGAGAATCATGATTTGAGCCGCGCGCACGAGATCCTCTCGGATCACATCGAACGCACCGCGCAGCGCGTCGCTGCAACAGAAGGCTAGGCAGCATTCTGCCTCCATGGTCTAATGGTCTTACCCTTAAGGAGGACCATGGACTACACAGCGACTTCTCCCGTGCCCGCCGGCACCTTGATTATTGGTGCCGGCCAGGCCGGGCTTCAGCTTGCCTCCACCCTGCGCGAGTTGGGTGAAACGGCGCCAATTACAGTTGTCGGCGGTGAAAGCCGGCCGCCTTATCAGCGGCCACCCCTGTCGAAGGCGTTCCTGAGCGGTGAAGCTGCAGAACAGGAATTGGCGCTGCGCGGGGCGGACTACTACGCCTCACTTGGCATCACCCTGATTTGCGGGGAATGGGTTGAGGAATTGCAGCTGCACGACGCAGGGGCAGGGGCGGGAAAAGCGTTAACCCGTAGCGGTCAGACCCTGAGTTTCGACCGGCTCGCGCTTACCGTGGGTGGTACTCCCCGACGTCTACGTGCGCCCGGGGCAGACCTGGAAGGCATTCATTATCTGCGTACCCTGGATGACGCCCTGGCTCTGCGTGAATCTCTGAACCAGGCCTCCCATGTTGTTGTGGTGGGCGGTGGGTTCGTCGGACTGGAGATTGCCGCGGCGGCAACAGCATCTGGGAAAAACGTAACCGTCCTGGAAGCGCAGGACCGTCTCATGGCACGAGCCGTCGCGCCGGTGATGTCTCAGTTCTATGCGGATGCGCATCGTCGTCGTGGTGCACGTATCGAACTGGATGCCGCCGTGTCCGGTTTCCGCGGGACTGACCGTGTCAGCGGCGTCGAACTTGCTGATGGCCGTGTGATTGAGGCCGACGTGGTGGTTGTCGGTATCGGGCTGATCGTCCATACAGACCTCGCTGCGTCCTTGGGGTTGACCAGCGAACTGGGTATTGAGGTGGATGCCGGGGGGCGCACCCGCATCCCTGGCATCGTGGCCGCCGGGGACTGTGCAGTGAATTCGCATCCCTTGCACGGGCCCCTTCGGCTTGAATCAGTTCCGAATGCGATCGCGCAGGCTAAGGCCGCGGCTGCGAGCCTGATGGGTCGGACGCCCGGTGTTATGCCCGTCCCGTGGTTCTGGTCGGATCAGGCTGATCTGAAGCTCCAGATGGCCGGCCTGACTATGGGATATGACGAGGTGGTGATCCGCGGGGATATGGACAGCGAATGTTTTTCCGCCCTGTACTACCGGGAGGGCCAAGTCGTATCCATTGAGTCGGTTAATGCTCCGCGCGATTACATGACGACGAGGCGCATCCTCGAGTCAGGGGGCAACATTCCCGTGAATGCTGCGGGGAACCTCGATATCCCGCTGAAAACCCATCTCCGGCGCTAACGGAGTTGTTCGGCCGGACGTCCATGGGACGGTCCGGCCGAACAACCTCAAATGACGAAGCTTTCCAGTGATTCCGGCGCGAAGAGGTCCTCTGGGCTTCTACGTGTCGTAGATAATCCCTGTTCGTAGTGGTACCTCAGAAACGTCGAGAGCACCTGGTGGTCGGTGGGTCCTAGTCCATATGACCAGTAGTCCTGGCCCAGGAGCTGTTGTGCCTCCTCGAGATGCTGAATCAGCCACGGCTCCATGAACCGCAACGCCGAGGAATCGTAGATGCGTGCTGCCGCCTGTTCCTTGGCCACGGTTAGCGCTTTGGTCAGTGTTTGTGCAACCCATGGATGACGCTCGTAAAGCTCTCGTTGAAGCACGACGACGTGCATGATCGGGAAGATTCGCGTATCTCGGAAGTAGGCTTCTTCAGCCGTCTTGGGATCGGGAAAGAGCCTTTTGACTGGACTTCCAGGCGTACCGAAAGTGCTCGGCACCCGCGGAGAGAAGATGGCGTCTAGCTCTCCTTCACAGAGCATTTCCGACAGCGTTTGGTCCGCACGAATCCGTTGGACATCGAAGGGGACCTCTACCCGGCTCTTCTCGATTCTCCCAGGCTTCTCCTGCCCGCCGGTCAAGAACCTCGAGGCATTGAGTGGCAGCTCATGGTAGTCAGCGAGAATTCCTCGCTGCCATACGCATGCCGTTAGTTGGATCTCGGGCATGCCGATTCGTTTGCCGTGCAGATCCGAGGGATCGTGAATCCCTGCCTCGGCGTTGATGAACATTCCACCGTGGCGGAATTGCCGGGAGGTGTAGATCGGGATAGCGATGAAGGGTGGTTTTCTTCCGACCTCAAGGGCGTTGAGAGTGGAGACGTAAGTCGACAACGACATTTCCGCGATGTCGAACTCTCGGTGCCGCGTCATCCGAAAGAAGGTTTCCTCTACGGGGAGGCGTAAGTATGTGAGGTCGATGCCCTCGACGCCCACGCTGCCGTCTTCTAGGGCTCGGGTGCGGTCGTAGTCTCCACAGGCGAAGGTCAGCTGCAGCCGGCTCATCCGACACGTTCCCGAACCCGCGTAGCCAATCGTGGGTATACCCGTAGCGCATTCTGGTGCGTGAGCTTGTCCCAGTTTGCGTGCCCTCGTTCGGAGGCCCGTAGGTACGTGAGGGTGTCATCCCATTCCACGCCGGTGTCTGGATCAGCCCCGCGCACGGCTCCCAACATTTCGGAGGCATAGAGGACGTTCGACGCGGGAATCACGTCGAGAAGCAGATCGATGCCAGGCTGGTGATACACGGCGGTGTCAAAGAACACGTTGCTCAGCAGCTCTGAGGGATCTCGCCACCCATGACGCATCGCTAGTCCACGGTAGCGCCCCCAGTGGTAGGGGATCGCCCCGCCGCCATGGGGGATGACGAGTCGTAACCCGGGAAACTGTGAGAGTACTTCCGACTGAAGCAACTGCATGAAAACGCTGGTGTCTGCGTTGAGGTAGTGCGCGCCTAGCGTGTGGAAGTTTGGATTACACGAGGTTGAGACGTGCACCATGAGTGGCACTTCTAAATGTTCTGCAGCCTCGAAGATGGGGAACCAGGAGGGGTCAGAGAGTGGCTTGCCCGCCCACGTTCCGGAGGGGTCTGGGTTGAGGTTCGCCCCAACAAATCCCAATTCCTCCACGGTGCGATGCAGTTCTGCTAGTACGCCGTCTAAGTTGCCGTCCGGGGTTTGCGGTAGCTGTGCCGCGGGAGCAAAGTGTGCCGGGTGGAGCTCGCTGACGCGGTGCACCATGTCATTCGAGGCTTGGGCCCACGCATTCGCGATGGCTGCCTCTGGCTCATGATGGGCCATTCCGGAGGCTCGAGGGGAGAACAGCATGAGGTCTCCGCCGCGTTCGCGCAGGATGCGGATCTGGTTGTCCTCCACACTGTCGCGAACTTCGTCGTCTGTGACCTGATCGGTGAGGGCGGCCGCACTAGGGTTTTCTCCCCGCAGTTGCGCTTCCCGGAATCGACGGAGTGCCTCTGGTTCGGTTGTGTAGTGCCCGTGGATGTCGATAATCATGACGGCTGGCCGTCCTTCCATTCGAGATAGTCGATGTATCGGACTCCCGCTGCCTTCACCATCGATCGCATGTTGTTCACGTCCAGGGCGATTTCTCCGTCCAGGTAGCGTGATCGCGATATGGCTTCTTTGGTTTCGCGTTCTTGGGCTGCGGTGAGGACTGCGGAAACCCGTGCACGGGGCACAATCACGACGCCGTCGTCGTCTGCCAGTACTGTGTCTCCGGGATGCACCATCCGATTCGCTATCGAGATCGGCGTGTTGACGTCGCCCAGGACGCCTTTGGTTGTTCCCTCCGCGGAGACGCACCGTGACCACACGGGAAATCCCATGGTTTCCAGATCGGCGAGGTCGCGGACACCTGCGTTGATGACTAGTCCTCGCACGCCTCTGGCTTTCAGTGAGGTCGCCAGGAGATCGCCGAAGTAACCCATATCGCACTGAACTGTGGGAGTCACGACGAGCAGGTCGGCCTCTTGGCATTGTTCGACCGCCACAGCGATAGTGGTGTTGTCCCCAGGGGCCACCGTGACGGTTACCGCTGAACCGGCGACGCGCGTTCCTCGTTGAACAGCTGTGATCTCCGGTGAGAGCAGTCCGGTACGGCCTTGTGCCTCGTGGACGGTCGCGACGCCGTACTCAGCAAGGGCATCGAGTAACTCAATGGGTGTTCGCGGCGTATTCGTGACAACGATCCCGGCCATTAGAGCCCTCCCGCGGTGTTTGTCTGCCCACCGGCGCACCCGACGAGCTCGGGCATCATGGAGATGTGGATCGCGTCTTCGTCTGTCTGTCCCGCTAGGACGCGAATGGCATGATCGACCTGGTCGATTCCATATCGGTGGGTGGCAAGCTTTTCCAGCGGGAACCGACCGGATGCGACCTGGGCGACGGCGAGTTCACATGCCCGGTAGGAGTGACCACGTGCAGACTTGATGGTGATCGACTTCTCGGTGATCTTTTTCAGGGGGAAGTCGGGAAATGCGGCCATCTCGCCTTGGACGAGCATCGTTCCATCACGGCGAGTGAGAACGTCCACGCCCAGTAATAGAGGTGCGGTGCCGGCTCGCGATGTGCAGTCGAGCACGTAATCGACCCCTCGGCCCTGGGTAAGGTCCATGATTTTTTCGCGGGCGTCTTCTTGCAGAATGTCGATCACCTCGTCGGCCCCGAGCTCGAGTGCGAGATTGAGCCTCTCCCGGTCTCGAGTGGTTCCGGACATGATGATCTGAGTGGCCCCGGCCTGCTTGGCTGCGACAAGTTGCGACAAGCCTTGTTGCCCCGGTCCTTGGATGAGGACGGTATCTCCGTAGCCAATGCCGGCAGTGAGCAAGGCCCACTCAATGCCGTTCGAGAGCGGCATAACAAGCCCCGCCAATTCTGGCGAGACCGCGTCGGGAATCTTGTGGAGGACTGCGTTCCACGGCAAGTACATGTACTCGGAGAACCCGCCCCAAAGACGTCCGGGGTTGTCCGAGGAGGTGTATCCAAAACGACGGGCGTCTGGATTGGTGCGCCAGTCCGTAGCTTCACAGTGGCGGTATTCACCGATACGACACCAGTCGCAGTTGTAACAGGCGACATAGTGTTCGACGAATACTCGGTCTCCCTCGCTCAGGCCATGTCGACGCTTGAACGCCTCTCCCGCCTCGGCGATGGTCCCAACATTCTCATGGCCCATGATGACGGGCCCCCGAGTCGAGGGCGTGTCAGGGGGTGAGAAGTACAGCTTGGCGTCAGTGCCACAAATCCCGGCCACCTCGATCTTGATCAATGCAGAGTCAACGTCGATGTGCGGCTTGGGGAACTCGCGCATCTCTGTTACCCCGGGAGCGGTCCGCACCGCTGCGAGCACTGATTTAGTCATTGAGCATCCTTGGCGTAGCGATTGGAATAATGGTCTTACCAGAGTAGCATTCGAGGCAAGAGGCCGTTCAGACACCACGGAGAGCTATGCGCCTATCAACACTCACTCGCCCGCAAGGAGCCAATCGAGCCCTAATCGACCATGAGGTCTGCGTTCCTGCTGTCGATTTCGACTTCGTCGATGAGCCGGTTTTGGTGAAGGGATTTCGAAAAATGGTTCGGTCCCTTGAGTTCGACGTAGCCGAGATGGCCCTCACGACGTACCTGGTGGCGAAAGAGCATGGTGCGGCTTTTACTGCGTTGCCGATCTTCCTGGTGCGCGATTTCCACCATGGCGCTACGCAAGTCTTGAGGGAGCACCGTCACCGTCCCGTCGCGGAGCTTGCCGGTAAGCGCATCGGTGTGAATCGTGGTTATACGGTGACCACGGGCGTATGGGGGCGTGCGGCGCTGGCGGACGCTGGTCTTGATCTCGACACCGTGGCGTGGGTTTGTTCAGGTGACGAGCACGTCGCCACTTATGAGCCTCCACCAAACGTGGCTCGCGCGCGCGAAGGGGCAACGTTGGAACACATGCTCTTTGCAGGCGAGCTGGACGCAGTCGTCGGCGCGGGGATCAAGCACCCAGACGTGGTCACGCAGATTGCAGATCCAGACGACGTGGCCGCCGAGGTAGTCCGACAGAGGGATGTCTTTCCCATTAACCACCTCGTCGTCGTGCGTGATGACCTACTCGAGCAGCACCGAGATCTCGCACCCAAGATCTTTGAGGCGTTCTGCGAGGCGAAGCGCCAATACGTCAATCAATTGCACAGAAGCCCTGGAGATAGTCGCCAAGATCAAGTCCTGGCAAAAGTGGCGCAGATCAGAAGAGCAGATCCTTTGCCTTACGGTATTGCGGATAATCGAGCCACGCTCGAAGAACTGATCGATCATGCGATGAAGCAGCACATCATTCGCACTCGCCCCAAGGTTGAAGCTCTTTTCGCCACCGGCACCCAGGAGCTCCAAGGGTGATGCTCGAACCTGCTCGCATTGTGATCACCGGTGATCACCACGGCGTACGACTGATCGACCGCATCGTCGGTGTCCTCAGCGCGCGTGGACACCACATCACCGATTTGACCCCCCGCAGTGGCGGCACGGTGGATTACCCTCCACTGTGCGCTGCTGTGGGCCGAGCGGTCGCCCAAGGTGAAGCTGATGTGGGCATCGTTGTAGGGGGCAGCGGCCAGGGGGAAGTTATCGCGTGCAATAAGATTCCGGCGATTCGCGCAGGACTGGCGTATTCATCGTCTGCCGTAGACATTTCGCGTGGCAACAACGATGCCAACGTCATGGTGATTGGTACGAAAGTTGTTGAAGACGAGATGGCCCTCGCGTTGGTCGATCGATGGTTGACGACCCCCTTCAAAGGTGGCGTCCATGCCCAGCGAGTCGCACAAATCGCTCAACTCGAGGCCGGTTCCGTAAACAGTGGTTCGCTTCCGAATCCAGCAGAGGCAGGCGGGTGATTCGGGCACTAGTATTTCTCCGGAGTCGACCTTCGCTGCGGCCTCTTGGGCCATGGAGCATGAGCTGCCGGGCAGCCAAGAACATGCGTGCTCGAGACCCCCTTCTGAGTGTGAACGTTTTGGCTCGCTCCAAGCCCGCTGCTCAGGGACGTGTGACTCGAACAGAATCGTCCCTGGCGCTTGCCGTAGCCCTGCGTTCGTCCAAGGCGGCTGCCGCAAGAATGTGGTTGTTCTCAGATCGTTCGAGGGGAATGCTGATGGACCTGGGCTGGAAGGTCCGGCTTGTTTTGTCGGGACAATGGCTCAGTTCCTCTGAGGTCCGGTCACCATAACTGGAGCAAGGAGTCGGGGGGGTGGGACTGCTGCACCGATAGGTGACAGGGTGGGTCAGGCTGCCTAAGCGGCAGCT
>ENA-UOUJ01000315-UOUJ01000315.1-activated-sludge-metagenome-genome-assembly--contig:-NODE-315-length-36631-cov-56.627133_pt1 | contig 36631 bp, 30 predicted proteins | sample MGYA00249839_ERZ747224 | MGnify/ENA primary metagenome ERZ747224 (study PRJEB28782, sample SAMN03220277) | activated sludge metagenome | biome: wastewater; feature: sewage sludge; material... | reverse complement strand
CACAGCAAGTGGAACTGGATTCCGTGATTTATAAATCAGGTGCGGGCATTTTGTTACACGATCTGCGCAGCGATTGGGTGGACAATATGTACCTGCTCATCGGTAAGGCTTACCTGCTGAGAAAAGAACTCGACAGTGCAGCGCTTACTTTTCAGTTTATCAATTATAACCTGTTCCCGAGGAAAAAGAATAACGACGATGACAGGGTGGTGGGCAGTAATCTGAATGTGGATGAAAAGAACCGGGCCTTCTCTATTGCTGATAAAGAAAACCGCAATGTGCTTAAAAAGGCCTTTACCCGTGCACCCAGCCGTAATGAATCTTTGCTTTGGCTGATTCGTACGTTTATTGAACAGAAAAATTTAGGGGAAGCCGCCGGTTTAATCAACATCCTTCAAAACGATCCCAACTTCCCGAAACGATTACACAATGATTTGTCCGTGCTGGCCGGATATTGGTTCTTTCAACAAAATGTGTATGATAGCGCCGCTGTATATCTTGAAAATGGCCTAAGTCACGCTGCGAATAAACAAAACCGTGCCCGCTGGGAGTTTTTGTTGGGGCAGATGTATGAAATGACCGGCCATTTCGATAAGGCTTCTCACTTCTATGCCAAATCAGCCAGGCACACCGTTAGTCCGGTGATGGATATTTATGCGAATCTGAACAACGCTAAAATGATGCGGGTACAGGGTGATGAAAAGGAGTTGAAAAACCGCATTGCCCGTTTGGTGAAGATGTCGAAAAAAGATAAGTACGAATCTTACCGAGATATTATTTTCTATGCGGCAGCACAACTCACCATGGATGTTCCGGATACAACGGCCGCGATGGATTTGTATGCAAAGTCTATTTTCAGATACAACGAAGCCAATGCCGGATATAAGAGTAAGGCGTATCTGGAGATGGCCAACATCAGCTACCATAAACGCGATTATAAAAATGCAGCGTCGTATTATGATAGTATCAAAATAGAAGACACGGCATTCTTAACGAAGCAGGCATTTGATATTGAAGAACGAAAAGTGACGTTGAAAAAACTGGTGGGTCATTTACTGAACATTGAAGCGCAGGATAGTTTGCAAATGGTTGCTGCAATGCCTGAACCTCAGCGTGAAGAATACATCCGCAAACTGGTAAAACAACTCAGGAAAGAAAAAGGCCAGAAAGAAGAGGAATCTGCCGATCCCGGAGGTGCAGGTGCTCTCATATCTTTCGGAAAAGATAAAGACAAACCCCGTGATTTGTTTGAGTCGAACAACACCAAGGGTGAGTGGTATTTTTACAACAACAGCCTTCGAACCAAAGGTGCGGCAGAGTTTGCAACTAAATGGGGCAAACGTACCAATATTGATAACTGGCGCCGGGTGGCAGGCGTAGCCCGTAACGACAACAATGGTATGATGCCCAGCGGTACGCTCGATTCATTACGTAAAGCGGAAGAGGATGCGCGTCAGCTGATTTCGTATGAAAGCTTGCTGAAAGGATTGCCCCTAACACCGGAAGCACTCGATAGCAGCAACAACATCATCGCTGAAAACCTGATTGCACTGGCCCTGTTGTTTCAGTTTGAACTGGATGATACCGAACAGGCCATCAATATGTACGAATTGTATCTGAAGCGTTTCCCGGATAAGCTCGCGGATGGTGAAGTGTACCTGGGGCTGTATTATGCGTATAATAAACTCGGTAATTTCCAGAAAGCCAATTATTATAAGGATTTACTGAACAGCAGTTTCCCCAACAGTGTAGCCAATAAAAAAATTACCGATCCGGAATCACTTGATCCTAATCGTGTAGACCCCGCCGTTACCCGGGAATATGAAAATATTTACAACCTGTTTATTGAAGGAAATTTTGATGAGGCTTTGTCGCTGAAAAATGCTGCCGATCAGAAACATGGTTCTATGTACTGGACGCCTCAATTACTGTACATAGAAGCGGTGTATCATATCAAGCAGCGCGACGACAGCACAGCCATCAAAGTGCTCAACCGTTTGTCGGTACTGTATCCCAATACGCCCATGCAGCAAAAAGCGATTGCGCTGATTGATGTATTGGGTAGGAGAGCGGAGATTGAAGGATACCTGAGCGCCCTGCAGGTAGAACGCGCCGAAGAGCCGTTGGTAGTGGTGCCGGATGATAGTACCGATGTGCCCGCCCCGCGCGTAGTGCAGGAAGAGAAAAAGATTGAACCTGTGGTGGTGCAGCCAAAAGAAAAACCGGTAGAGCCTGTAATAAAAGAAGCCCCGGTGAAGCAGTTCACCGATGGGGAGTTCACCCTGGAACCCAATGCACCGCACTACGTGATTATGGTGTTGAATAAGGTGGATGGTGTTTTCCAGAACGAAGCCCGCAACGCCTTCAGCCGGTATAACCGGGAACTTTTCAACCGAATGAACCTGAAGGTAGAACGGGAAGGCATAGACGCAGACAGAGCCCTGCTGGTAACATCTACATTTGAAAATGCCGATCAGGCGATGCTGTATTTTGAAAAAATTAAACAGGCGGCTCCCCGCGAAGTATCGTGGCTGCCAGCATCTAAATATTATTTCCTGATTATAGATGAAAACAGTTTACAATTGCTGAGAAGCAATAAAAAACTGGATGCATACAGGGCATTGCTGAACAGTGCCCACAACAATAAGTTTTAATTTATTTCCTGATGAAACGTGCGGTTAAACTGGTATGGATTGCATTCTTTGGCGCCTTTGGCCTGCTGGCACTGCTGTTGCTGCTCGCCAACTTTGGGGTGTTTGGTAAAATGCCCTCACTGAAGGAACTCGAAAATCCGGAAGCCGATCTGGCCAGCGAAATCCTGTCGGCTGATGGAAAGCTGATGGGGAAGTTCTATGCGCAAAACCGCAGCGAAGTAAAGTACACTGAAATATCTCCCAACGTAATCAATGCACTCATTGCTACTGAAGATGAACGTTTTTACGAACACTCCGGAATTGATGCCAAGGCTTTGGGGCGAGTAGTGGTAAAGGCCGGAACCGGTGGTGGTGGCAGTACCATCACCCAGCAATTAGCTAAGATGATGTTAGGACAGGGCCGCGGAAATATTGTGGTGCGTGGAATGCAGAAATTGAAGGAATGGATTGTGGCCGTGAGGCTTGAACGGAATTTCACTAAGGAGGAAATTCTAACCCTGTACCTGAACCATGCTCCCTGGGGCAATGTGTATGGCATCCGCAATGCTTCGCGTACGTATTTTCAAAAAGAGCCCATTGATCTGAAAATTGAAGAAGCTGCCGTACTCATTGGTATGCTGAAAGGTTTTATCTACGAACCCATCCGCTATCCGAAAAATTCGATTGAACGCCGCAACACGGTGATTCAGCAAATGGTAGTGGCAAAGCAGAAATTTCTTACACAGGCTGAAGCCGATAAACTGAAAGCCAAACCACTTATCACCAACTACCGTAAGATTGATGAAAACGTGGGGATTGCACCCTATTATCGTTCAGCATTGGCGCAGGTGTTGAAAGACTGGTGTAAGAAAAACATCAATCCGAAAACAGGTGAGCCGTATGATTTGTATCGCGACGGACTGCGAATTCATACTACCATTGATTCCCGCATGCAGAAGTATGCGGAGGAGGCTGTTGAAAAACACATGCCGGTAATTCAGAAAAAATTGGATGCCTATTTCAGGTCCGGCAACCGCCAGCAGCAATTGTGGAAGGGGCGTGATAACATTGTGGAATCAGCCATGAAGTACACCGAACGCTGGAAAACGATGAAAGAAGACGGCGTACCGGAAGAAATGATTCGTAAATCGTTTCATGAAAAGGTGCCTATGAAAATATTCTCCTGGCAGGGAGATGATAAACATGAAAAAGATACGGTGATGACGCCGTACGATTCCATCAAATACCACAAGCAGTTGCTGCAAACTTCCTTTGCGGTATATGATCCTCGTACGGGTGAAATAAAAGCATGGGTAGGTGGAATCAATTATAAATGGTTTAAGTATGATCACATCACTGCCAAGCGCCAGGTGGGTTCAACGTTTAAACCGTTGTTGTACACCCTGGCCGTTACCGATGCCGGATATACGCCCAGCACCTACATTCCGGGAGGGCCGCTTACGCTCGGCGGGAAAACCATCAATACCCGCGGAGGTACCATGGCGAATTGTTTGGCATGGTCAGTGAATGGGGCTGCCTGGCACCTCATGGCTGTGATTGGCGTAAAGCGCACCCTGGAGTTTTCAGAGCAGGTGGGCATCAAAACCAAGTTGCCTCCCTATCCGTCAATAGCATTGGGTTCTGCAGAAATACCCATGATTGAAATGCTGCAGGCTTTTTCAATGTTCCCGAATAAAGGGTACTCCACTGAGCCTGTATACATAACCCGTATAGAAGATAAAAACGGAAACCTGATTCACGAATTTCCGGTGGCACAAAGCAAGCAGGTGATTGGTGAAGCGGATGCGTACACCATGGTTAAAATGATGGAGGGCGTGGTGAAAATCGGTACGGCGCGCCGCTTGAATTCATACAACATTGATGCGGAAGTGGCGGGTAAAACGGGAACTACCAACGGCAATACCGATGGCTGGTTTATTGGGTATACGCCAGAACTGGTGGCCGGAGCCTGGGTGGGATGTGGTGATCCTTTCATTCCGATTTATCAAAACAACAGCGGTGGTTCTGAAATGTCGGCTCCCATCTTTGGTATGTTTATGAATAAGGTGTACAAAGATTCCAAAACAGGATACGGTAAACTCACCAAGTTTGAAGAACCGCCTGAATTAAAATTCGACCCTATTTATGCGGATGCCGCCTTCGAAAGTTTCCTGAGTAAAGGCGATAGCTTAATGGTGGAGGATAATATGGACGGCAGTGATTTTTTCAATGATATGCCGGCGGCTCCTTCGGGTAAAAAAGATTCCACACCGAAAAAACAAAACACGTCTAACGACTACCGTTAGTTAGTACTTCTCAATTTGTCCTCGTATTTCTCCACCGGGGAATGCAGCGGAGCTTACGTCGATGTAAAAATATCCCAGGGCCATAGAATCGGCAAGAGATTCGGTAACGATCAGGGTATCTCCGTATATGAGCGGACTAATCTCAGTTAATGTATGCACAACGGGGCCTACGTTGGGGGATGCGGCTTTGTGAAGATGCGCCTCGAATGGTGTCATCCCGTTAACGGTTAAACGATATCCCAGTTTATTGGTAACTGAATTGAAACTGGCGTTGAACGAACCGGTAGCCGAAGAGGAGTTCGGTGGATTCATTTCTGGTCCGTTTAAATTCGCCCGGAAGTTGATGGTGTATGGAGCCGTGGAACGGTCTTCATCGGAACAGGAAATCAGTCCTATAATAGCGCTGCAAAGCAGGAGGGTGCATATCTTATTCATAATGTGCATTTGTTCAAAAATAAAAAATCCTGCCCGAAGGCAGGATAATAAAAATCATATAAACGGCTGATATTAAGCTACAGCCTTGTTCACCAGTGCAGCCGCTTCACTCAGCTGGATAGCACTTTGTACTTTCAGTCCGCTTTCATCAATCAGTTTTTTGGCCACATCGGCATTGGTACCCTGTAAGCGTACAATGATGGGGATATCAATGTTTCCGATGCTTTTATACGCGTCAATCACTCCCTGTGCCACACGGTCGCAGCGTACAATGCCTCCGAATATATTAATCAGGATAGCTTTTACTTTCGGGTCTTTGAGGATGATTCTGAAGCCTGCTTCCACGGTTTGTGCATTGGCTGTACCACCCACATCCAGGAAGTTGGCCGGATCTCCGCCGCTCAGTTTAATCATATCCATGGTAGCCATCGCCAAACCGGCACCATTCACCATGCAACCCACATTGCCATCCAGCTTAACGAAGTTGAGGTTGTATTTACCTGCTTCTACTTCCGTAGGATCTTCTTCAGATAAATCACGCAGGGCAGCAACATCCGGATGACGCATCAGTGCGTTATCATCGATGTTCATCTTACAGTCAACGGCAATGATTTTTTCGTCGCTGGTTTTAAACAAAGGATTAATTTCCAGCATGCCACAATCCAGTGAGGTGTAGGCATTGTATAAGTTGGTAACAAACTTCACGCAGTTTTTAAAGGCTTCTCCGCTCAGGCCCAGGTTGAAAGCAATTTTTCTTGCCTGATATCCCTGAAGGGCAGCACCGGGGTAAACCCACTCTTTAAAAATTTTCTCCGGAGTATCATGGGCCACATCTTCAATGTTCATACCACCTTCGGTGCTGTACATGATTACGTTCTGGCCTTTGGCGCGGTCCAACAAAATGGAGAGATAAAACTCTTTCACTGGGTTCGGACCTTCATAATATACATCCTGGGCAACCAACACTTTATTCACCAGCTTTCCATCCGGACCTGTTTGGATCGTAACCAAAGTGCCGCCAAGAATGTTAGAGGCAATCTTAACCACATCTTCCGCACTCTTTCCCACAGCAACACCCCGCTGATCTTTCCCAACGATGGTTCCTTTGCCTCGTCCGCCCGCATGAATTTGAGCCTTAACCACCGCAAACTTGCTTCCATACTGTGTATGTATCTGACGGTAAGCTTCTTCCGCTTCTCCCGGAGTACTGCATGCTATGCCTTCCTGAACGGGAACATTGAATTTCTTAAGTAATTGTTTAGCCTGATATTCGTGAAGATTCATAGAAAAATTTTTGCGAAGATAACCAATCCGCCCATTGAGGCAAAACCGAATGTATGAACGGGAAGGTCTTTTTAAAGCAGTATCGTTACATTTGCAGTTCAAATTTTAAAGTAATGACGGATATTTTAGAAAAGATTCAGGAAGCCGTGGGATACATCCAAAAAGTGTATGCTACGCAACCTCAGGCCGGAATTGTGCTGGGGAGTGGTTTGGGCAGTTTTACCCGTGAAATGGAGGTTGAGGCGGAAATTCCTTACAGTGATATCCCTCATTTTCCGGTGAGTACGGTAGAGGGGCACAGCGGTAAGCTCATTTTTGGTAAATTATCAGGCAAGCCTATTGTGGCCATGGCCGGCAGATTTCATTATTATGAAGGATATACACCACAGGAAGTGGTATTTCCCATCCGCGTGATGAAGTTTTTGGGTGTTACCCATTTATTGCTGAGCAATGCGGCGGGAGGAACGAATGTACATTTTAAAGTGGGTGATTTGATGATCATCAAAGACCATGTAAGCTTTTTTCAACACAACCCGCTTATTGGAAAAAATATTCCGGAACTCGGAACGCGTTTTCCTGATATGAGTGAGCCATACAGCAAAGCGCTGATGAGCAAAGCCATGGCGATTGGTAAGGCTGCCGGTTATGATTTGAAAACGGGCGTATACCTTGGTGTAACCGGCCCCACTTTTGAAACCCGTGCCGAATACCGGATGATTCACCTGATGGGCGCTGACGCCGTGGGGATGAGTACCGTACAGGAAGCGATTGCGGCGGTGCATATGGGTATGACAGTTTTTGCGATGAGTGTTATTACCGACCTTGGTATTCGGGACGAAGAAAATGTAATCACCCACCAGGAAGTACTGGAGGCAGCTCAGGCAGCAGAACCAAAACTTACACACATATTCAAGGAGCTGGTTGGACAGCTATAACTGTAACGCCTACACGATATGTTGAAAGCCATCCCGCTTTTCCTGTTTTGCCTGTGTTCAGCAACACTGCATGCTCAGGTGCTGGAGGGGGGTGTGCAACGGCCGGGCGGACAAACCGGTGCGCCGGGCAGGGTGATGAACCGGGGAGGTATCGTTCGGGATACGGCTAACGCCGGATTTCAGCAGCGCGACGATTTAAAAGATTCCATCACCATTAGTTTCCGTTATCTCGATTCTACCCGCAGGAATCCGATTGATTCGAGCATACACGATTTTGATACCTACTTTTCTATTCCGGCACACCATCAGCACCTCGGAAATAATGGTTCGGCTACTCAATCACTGATTTTCAATCCGTATAAGAAGGAGGGATTTGATGCAGGCTTTCACGCGTATGATGTGTATGCATTCAAGCCCGAAGAAACGCGTATATACCGCACTACCCGGCCCTTTTCAATGCTGGGGTATCAGCTGGCATCCGGCAAGGAGCAGATGCTTCAGGCCATGCACACGCAGAATCCCCGGCCCAACATCAATTTCGGTTTTGATTACCGCCTGATTAGTGCACCCGGATTTTTTGTAGCCCAGAACACCAACCACAATAATTATCGCCTGTTCGGAAATTATCAGGGCAAACGCAAGCGGTATCAGGGCACATTCGTACTCACCGGAAACACGCTTCGCGCTTCGCAGAATGGAGGCATCACGGCTGATTCCGTGTTGAAAGACCCGAATCGTACCGACCGTTTCAGTGTGCCGGTGAATTTTGGGAACAGTTCCGGGTTCAGAACAAATCCTTTTGTTACCACTGTAAACACAGGCATCACCTACCGGCAACTGAATGCCTTGCTGCGCCAAAGTTGGGATATAGGCCAGAAAGATTCTATAGCCATCAACGACAGTACCACTGAATATTTGTTCTACCCACGCTTGCGCATACAGCACACCCTTCAATATAATACACAGAGCTATCGTTACCGCGATGTGTATGCTGATTCAACCGTGTATTCGAACTGGTACGACATTACCCTGGACAGAAATCAGGACACTTTTCAATTGTCTGAGCGCTGGAAAATTTTGTCGAACGATTTGTCCTTTATCACCTTTCCCGATGCACGAAATGCGGCGCAGTTTCTTCAACTGGGTGCTACCTACGAAAGTATCCGCGGGGAACTGCCCGGAGGAGAGGAGAAGCTGTACAACCTCATTGTTCATGGAGAGTATAGAAATCGTACCCGTAATAAATTGTGGGACATACTGCTGAAGGGCAGGGTGTATGTTGCCGGATTCAACAACGGCGATTATCTGGTTCAGGGTAGCCTTAACCGTTACCTCAACAAGCGCTGGGGGAATATTCGTTTACACTTCTTAAATGTAAACCGGAGTCCGTCGTATATTTTCAATGCTGGTTCTGCCTTTAACCTCACTGGAACATCAGGCTTTAGTAAGGAAAACCACACAGTGCTGGGTGCCACCGCCATGAATCCGCGCTTTACGTTGGGGGTTCAGAGTCATTTAATTGCGAATTATATTTACTTCTCAGGGTACAAGCAGGCTGTACAATCCTCCGACCTGATACAGGTGTTGCAGGTATCGGCTTCGCGCAAAACCAGGCTGACTAAAAAATGGTTTTTGTACACCGATGTAACGCTACAGCAGGCAGGGGAAGAATCACCGGTGAATGTACCCTTGTTGTACACCCGCAACCGGCTGGCATTTGAGGGAAGGTTTTTCAAAAACCTCCAGTTGAGTACAGGGTTGGAAGTGCGTTACTACACACCTTATACTGCCGACAATTTCTCACCGGTAATCAGTCAGTTTACGGTGCAGGATACCCTAAAAATCAACAATCGTCCGGATGTAGCTGCCTTTCTGCATTTCAGGATTAAATCCTTCACCGGTTACATCCGTGCTGAAAACCTGAACACCATGAGTTTTGAAAATGGATTTGGGTTTACGCACAATAATTTCTCCTCACCGCATTACCCAACCCAGGGGTTGATTATTCGTTTTGGTATACGCTGGTGGTTTGTAAATTAGGCGGGTGCTAACAGCTAACAGTGTTTTGCAGATAATTTCTTCACCACATCTTTACACGCACTGTATTCAGATCTGAAGTGCATCGAAATTTTAAATCTGAGAGAATAGTTTAATGACAGCATCAGTTGAATGATACAAATGCATCACACGGTTTTTTGTGTGCTGTACCATTTTTGAAAGATCATTTAAGCGCAGCAATGCCACTCGGTATTGTTTAGTTTTTACCTATGCCATAGATGAGTTGTGCCAAATGATTTTCTTCAAAGAATTGTTTGCAGATTTCTGTAGCCCTGGCAAGCAAGGCGTCATTCATTGAATTTGGCGGGTTCCATGCTTCCTGCCGGGTGTGGCCACTTTCCGCAATCATTTCATTGAGCAGTCCGAGATCTTTAATGTTACCCAATTCAGCTATCATCCAGCTGAGGGCATAAAAACGTTTTTTATCGAACAACAACACGTATTTATGATTCTCATCTTCCGGGAGCTGATTGTAGGGAGAGGAAACGATGGCAGTGGTTTGATATTTTTCGAGTGAAGGATCGGTATGTCCTGTTTCTGTGAGTTGCACAGCACCTCGCAATGCGGTGGCGTAGATGCTGATCCACCGGAGCTTTCTGCGCAATTCATGCACATGATTTTCCATGTCGGTAAACACCGGGTGTTCCTGATAGAAGGCTATGATTTCATCCATCTCTTTTTCAACAAACTGATACAGTGCCTGAATTTCTTTTTTCTCTTTTAACCATTCGGTTTGAGCGAGTTTCTTCCTGATTTTTTTAATGCGTTTACCGTTGAGCCAGTTCTTTTCAGCCATCAATACTTCGAGTTGTTGATACGCTTCAGGAATATGCTTATTGATATTGTCAAGTACATCGGATGGTATATCAGGTACGGTAGATAAGGTAGCCTTACCCATTACATAATGATCCACCACACCAATAGCGTCTTCCACTGCTTTGGCCTGATCTTTTAATTTATCAAACCACGGGTTTTTGGAAATATTGCTATAAATCCGTGCGAGTGATTCCAGCATAAAAAAAGGTGTTCTAATGTTGGCGTGCAGCAGTTGTTCACCCACCGGAGTGTCTGATTTCAGTGCCTGCAGGGTGCTTTCAATTTGTTTAAGATAATACTCAAACCGGTTGATTCCGTTCATATATAATTATTTTTCAAAGTAGGCGATAGTGCCACCTACCCAGGTTTTGTTTTTGTTATAGCGTGTTCCAATCATCTTTCCTTTGCTGAGGCGTGCCAGATTGTGTATGGCTTTGGGGCGGTCCCAGGTTTTATCCCAGAAGTAAAAAAGCCGAAGTTCTGCTTTGGCAGGTTCATCGGGTGTGAGGATTACATCCGCATATTGTACTTTTTTTTGCAGGATCCAATTTTCAGGATCATCAATCTTGTCTATGTCTTCCTGCGTTACATCAATAACTACTCCCATACCCGCAAAGGAGAAGAGGGGTTTCAGTACATATTCAGCAAGGTTTACCGGTTGCGATAATTCATTCAGGAAGAACGTATCCGGTACATTGGGGTGATCAATGAAAGGTAAGGTGAATTTGCTGACACGATAGAACCAGTTGGGATGCGGCACCCATTCCACATCCAGTTTCTGCGTGAGGTCGGTCATTTGTTGCCAACCTTCCTGCTGGTGCAGGTCATCGAAAATGAGCCGGTTAAAAATCCGGTGCACGCGTGTTTTTATTCCTTCCCGGAGATAGAATAATTGTGTGCCTTCTACAATCAGTTCAGTAAGGCATACCGGCTGAATGCCCAGCATTTTTTGAGTGCAGTAAAAATCAATGCGTGTTTTTTGCTGAGCCGGATAAATTTCAAGCAGGATAACATTTTCCGGTGCATGGCCATTCAAAATAATTTTCTTCAGCGCCTCTTCATAGGTTTTGCTGTTGTACCCACTGAGGTAGGCAGAAAAGTTTTCCGGCACGTTTGCATATTGTTCTGTAATGTGGCTCATGCAACTCTGATAGGCAAACAGGGAAGGGAAGGCCTGCATTTCTATCAGTTGAGGTTCGAGTTTGCCCTCGGCATCCTGACAAACCCCAAAATCAAAAATTAAAAATTCCGGACGGTCATTTTCGCCGGGAATGTGTTGACTCGGCGGAATGCTGCGTTGGGTGATGGTTTTAAAATCGCTGCGTAACATCACATCAATGATGCTGTCGCAGGCGCCGAGCATGGAGGCTGTAAAATCTTTGGGAACAAACACCGGTGTTTCGGCTACCCTGAAATCGAGTGCGCCGGGGTGCATGTTTTCTATATCACGGATATAGGCCTCATATTTCTCTTCTGTAAATTGTTGATTGAATTGTTTCCTGAGATGCGGTACCATGAACAATATTTAGGCTAATATAAGAAAAATGCACCAGCTGCGATGAAGGCACGCGCCTGAAAATCATTCATCATCAAGAATCACGAAGCGAACAATCAGGAAGTTATTTCAGTGATGCAAATTGTATGCGTTGTATAGAACCGGGATGATGCTTCTGGATGAGGGTGAAACAATTTTTGTGTTTGCTATGTTGAATGTTTGCCAAAATCTGCGTTAGGGATTGCAACGGATCCGCCCCGGCGGATGAGTGGAAAGCCCGGCCCCTGCCCCCGCCGCGGCGGGGCGGGGGAAACGCCCAAATAAAAACAGCATGCAGGACAATATGCTTTGAGGTTTGTACACTCATGTACAACCAGAAGTTGATGGAATGAAGTGGCTAACTGCGTTTATGCCGTTACCGTGAGTGAGCTTCCTACCGCTTGTTTCAGGAAGTTGGGGATGATGTGCGCATAGGTGAACATGATTTTGTCGGGATCGTTGAGTTGCTCAATCATGGATTCCCATTTGGCGAGTCCGTGGTTTTCAATCACCACCGCCTTGCGCTCCGGGGTTTGCAGATGCAGCAACATTCCCATGGCATCGGCCTCCGGATGGAACTGTGTGCCAATCATGTATTCGTTGAAACGGATGGCCATGATGGCGCGCTCCAAAGGCACGTGCGGACGATTCTTTTCGATGGCCAGGATTTTGGCACCGATGGCCCGTATTTGAGCGAGGTTGGGTTGTGTGAGTTGATAATCGCGGCTGTCAACGGCATAGAAAGGATCGTTCAATCCTTCGAATACGGGTTCCCGTTGGGCATCCTCCAGATAGTGTATCGGGAAAACACCGAAGGAGGTGCTTCGCCGCTTGGATACGAGTCCGATTTGTAACGCGCGGCTCACAATTTGAAATGAATGGCAGATGAGGAAAATATATTTTTTCTTCTGATGATCAGGATTGGCATTGTGTGCTTCCACGGATTGCAGCCAGTTGAAATATGCCGTTTCCCATGCACTGCCTTCACTCTCTAACGGACTTCCCGGTCCGCCCGTGGAAATATAAATATCATAGGAATCATCCGGTACTTCCAGTTTGTTGCGTACTTCAAATTCATCGAGCTGGAGCGGCAATTGATTCAGGTCGGCAAACTGATGTACGATCTCTCGGATACAACGCATGCCCTGGTTTTCTGCACCGTCATATAAATCGAGGATGGCAACCTTCACGGGTGTATTCAGGTTCATCGGGTAAAAGTATCAAAAATTTAAAAGAGATTCAAGGATTGAACCGATTTAACGCCACGGGATAAATTAAAACATTATGTTATAAATAACGGTCATCCATCCCGGCAGATAGCGTTTGAGGCGTAAAAACTGCCTACCTTTGCACCTCATTTATGAAGGCAAGAACTTTAAAAAAAGACAAGGTTAATATTATTACACTCGGGTGTAGTAAAAACATGGTAGACAGTGAAGTGTTGAGCGGTCAGCTCCGTGCCAATGATATTGAAGCGGTGCATGAAAATGAAAAGCTCGATCACAACATTGTTATCATCAACACCTGCGGGTTTATTGATAAAGCCAAGGAAGAAAGTATTAACACCATCCTGGATAATGTGGAACTGAAGCGCCGGGGAAAGCTCGACAAAGTGTATGTTACCGGCTGCCTGAGTGAGCGTTACCGCAACAACCTGGAAGCAGAAATTCCGGAGGTAGATGCATTTTTTGGTACCATGGAACTGCCTCAGATTCTTAAACGTTTTGATGCCGATTATCGTGCCGAACTGGTGGGCGAACGTATGCTGGCCACACCGCAGCATTACGCCTACATGAAAATCAGCGAAGGCTGTAACCGCACCTGTACATTCTGTGCCATCCCGCTGATGCGCGGTAACCACGTGAGCCGCACCATCGAATCTTTGGTGGAAGAAGCCCGACTGCTCGTGAGCCGGGGGGTGAAGGAAATCATGCTGATTGCTCAGGAACTCACCTATTACGGACTCGACATTTACAAAAAGAGAGCCTTACCTGAATTGCTGCACAAACTGGCAGATATTCCCGGATTGGAATGGATTCGCCTGCACTATGCCTATCCGTCGAAATTTCCGATGGAGATTATTGATGTGATGAAGGAACGTGATAACATTTGCAAGTACCTCGATATGCCGTTGCAGCACGCTTCCAATAATATGCTGGCTGCCATGAAGCGCCAGATTACCCGTGAAGAAATGGAGGCACTGATACACGAAATACGGTTACGCATACCCGAAATTTGTTTACGCACCACACTCATTGCCGGCTTTCCCGGTGAAACGCGCGAAGATGTGGAGGAGCTGAAAGATTTCCTGGAGCGCATGCGCTTCGACCGTGTGGGTATATTCACCTATAGCCACGAAGAGCAAACCGGAGCTTACACGCTGGAAGATGATGTACCTGCCGAAGAAAAAGAAGCCCGGGCACAGGAGATTATGGAATTGCAGCAGGAAATCAGCCTTGAAAAAAACCGTGAAAAGATTGGGAAGACGCTGAAAGTGCTGGTAGACAGAAAGGAAGCCGGCCGCTATATCGGCAGAACGGAATTTGATAGTGTGGAAGTGGATAATGAAGTAATCATCCACAGCCGCAAAAAACTCGAACCCGGAACATTTGTGTATGTTCAGATAGAAAAGGCATACGATTACGATCTGGAAGGAAGCGTTACAGGACAGCCCGAATCATAAACCCTCACCTGAATGACTGTAAACAGTACCACTCAAAAATTATCTTATGCCGATACAGGCATCCTGCAGGAATTGATTGGAGATTATCTGAAGCAGGCACCGGAACTCCGGTCGTTCTATCAGCATACGCCTGACCTGCAAGGTGTAAAAGCAGCTATGGCTCACCGTGAGTTGTATCCTGTAGACCGGCAGCGCCTCGTGCAGGTGTTGCAACAGCAATATGCCGGCCTGCCTATACAGACGAAGGTGCAGGAACATATTGAGTGGTTGACTTCCGATAATACATTTACGGTTTGCACGGCCCATCAGCCCAACCTCTTTACGGGCCCGTTGTACAGTATCTATAAAATGATGCATGCCGTTCGTTTGGCAGCTGAACTCCAAACACATTTTCCAGCGTATCGCTTTGTGCCGGTGTATTATATCGGCAGCGAGGATGCAGATTTGGCTGAACTCGGCCATGCCGTGGTGAACGGGAAAAAATATACCTGGCAAACGCCTCAGCAGGGAGCCGTGGGCAGGATGCAGGTAGATAAAGAACTGGTGGATTTGATGCAGGAGATGTATGGCCAGCTGGGCGTAACCCCACACGGTTTGGAGATTGTAGACATTTTCAGAGAGGCCTATACGCTCGGCAGAAAAATTGCCGACGCCACGCGCTGGCTGGTGCACCGGTTGATGGGTGCGTATGGATTGGTGGTTCTGGATCCTGATGCGTATACATTGAAAGAAACTTTTCTGCCCATTGCCCGAAAAGAACTGAACGAAGGTTTTTCATATCAGGCGGTAAGGGAAACAATTGATCAGTTCCCATCCAAATACAACGTACAGGCAGGAGGCCGCCCGGTGAACTTATTTTACCTGGAAGGCGATGCCCGGGTGCGCATCGACCGGGAGGCGGATAACACCTTTACCGCTGAAGGTATTTTTAAAAATATTTCGGCAGAGGAATTGATGGCACGCTTTGAAGCTGAACCCGCACGATGTAGTCCGAATGTAATTTTGCGGCCACTCTTTCAGGAAATGATTTTGCCGAATGTATCCTTCATTGGTGGAGGCGGTGAACTAGCATACTGGCTGGAGCTGAAGAAAGTGTTTGATGCTGCCGCAGTGCCTTATCCGGTGTTGATATTGAGAAACTCATACCTTACCCTGCACCACAAGGATGCAACGCAATTCAACCGCTGGAACTTGCCGGTTGAAAAGATGTTTTTGCCTGAGGCCTCACTGGTGAAAGAATATGTTCAACAGGCTGAAGGTGATCGGGTGTCATTGCACAACGCACTGCAGCAAATGCAACAGCTGTATCATCAAATTCAACTGAAATCGGTTGCTGTAGATGCTACATTGGAAAAACATGTGAAGGCATTAGAACATAAAGCCACAAAACGTATTGAGCAGTTAGAAAAGAAATTATTAAACCGGAGTAAAAAGCAGCATGAAGTGGTGGTGCAACAAATTCACCGGTTTAAAGGCAAGTATTTCCCGAGTGGTTCGTTGCAGGAGCGGGTTGAAAATATTGCGGGGCTGTACGCCGCATTCGGTCCTGCGTTTATTGATATGGTTTATAATAACGCCGATGGATTGGATATGCAGTTCACGATTATAACCGCTGAGGCGTTTCACCAAACATAATGGTCTTCTATTAAGGTGTATTGCGGCCCCTGAGGTGTAGACAAAATTGACAGTACATCAAACTGAATGCGTTTCTTCGATGGGTAGGTGTGCAGGTACGCGGCGGCTGCATCCTGCAGGTTGCGAAGTTTCTTACGGCTTACATTGGCTTCAGGTTTTCCGAATCTTTCAGAAGTGCGGGTTTTCACTTCAATAAAGTGCAGGTAGTTTCCTTTGGTGGCAATGAGGTCAATTTCCAGATGGCGCCATCTCCAGTTGGTATGCAGGATGAGGTAATCCCTTTCCCTGAAGAACTCAATGGCCAGTGCCTCACCCGTTTTGCCTGTATCATTATGCGTAGCCATACCTGAAAATAGGAGGAGTTATAAACATATCCACGAGCTATTCACCACCCGTTTGCAGTTTTTTAATCGTTTTTTAATTATTGCTTACTTTTGTCAAAATCGAAATCATGAATTTGAACAGAAAGAATGTTTTTATATGGGCAGCCTTGTTGATTTTCGCTGCTGCTGCCAGTCGTTTGGTATTGTATCCGTTTAACTTTAGTCCGATCATTGCCATGGCATTATTTTCCGGTTCGGTGATAGCCGATAAGAAGTATGCCTTTTTATTGCCTTTGCTGGCTATGTTTTTGTCGGATGTGCTGTTTGAAGTTTTCAACATCGCTCCCGGTTTCTGGGGGATGGGTCAGGTAGTGAACTATGCATTACTGGCATTGATAACGGTAATCGGATTCAGCATTAAAAAGCCCGGAGTACTGCAGGTTGCCGGTTATTCCATCGCATCTTCCATCCTGTTCTACCTGGTGAGTAATACGGGTGTATGGGCGTTCGAGGGCATGTACAGTAAAGACCTCGCCGGTTTAAATGCCAGTCTCGTAGCCGGTTTGCCGTTTTTGAAAAATGGAATTGTGAATGATCTGGCTTACTGCGGAATATTATTTGGCGGATATGCCTTGATTACACGTTTTAGCACCAAACGTGCCGTAGCGTAATTTAGCCCCGGTAAACACCATATCAACATATTAAAAGACTGCCCCTGAAAACGGGCAGTTTTTTTATGCGGTTTATTTCAGGGAAGATTCATAACCGGTGTCGGCCAGCAGGTGTCGGCCATCGGCGGCAGTAGTGGCGAGTACATCACAGCGGTTGTTGTAGGGGTTATCGGCATGCCCTTTCACCCAATGAAAATGAATGTTTAATCCAGCAGATAATGAATGATATACCTCCCAGAGGTCGCGGTTTTTTTTACCCTTGAAGCCGGTGTTTAACCAGTTTTTCAACCAGCCTTTTTGAATGGCTTCCACCACGTATTTGCTGTCGCTGTAAATGTGGATGGGTAAATCCCTGCGTTTCAGGGCTTTCAAACCGGCAATCACCGCCATAAGCTCCATGCGGTTGTTGGTAGTAAGCCGGTATCCTTGGGACAATTCTTTTACATGATGATTAAACATGAGCAAGGTGCCGTAGCCACCGGGTCCGGGATTACCCCTCGATGAACCATCCGTATAAATCAGTATCTGCATTACACCTGAAATACCCCGGTTTTAAATTCCGGAATGTCCGGGTTGTGGTTGGCGGCGGCAATTCCTTCCGAGATATACTGACGTGTCATTCCCGGATCAATAATGGCGTCTACCCATAACCGTGCAGCAGCATATTCGGGTTTGGTTTGTCGAGTATAGTTTGCCGTTATGCGTTCGAGGATTTCCTTTTCTTCATCCTGTGTAACGGTTTCCCCTTTGGCTTTCAGGGCGGCAACCTGAATCTGCAACATGGTTTTGGCGGCTTGTTCTCCGCCCATCACGGCAATTTTTGCGGTAGGCCAGGCGTAAATAAACCGCGGGTCGTAAGCCTTTCCGCACATGGCGTAGTTGCCGGCGCCGTAGGAGTTGCCTACTATGATAGTAATTTTAGGAACCACCGAATTGGCAACAGCGTTCACCAGTTTGGCACCGTCTTTAATAATGCCGGAGTGTTCGCTGCGGCTGCCCACCATAAAGCCGGTAACATCCTGTAAAAATACCAGCGGAATTTTTTTCTGGTTGCAGTTCATGATGAAGCGGGCTGCTTTATCGGCACTGTCGTTGTAAATCACACCGCCCATTTGCATTTCACCCTTGCTGCTTTTGAGTACAAGGCGCTGGTTCGCCACAATGCCCACGGCCCAGCCATCAATACGCGCATAGCCGCAAACGATAGTTTTACCATAATCTTTTTTGAACTCATCAAACGAGTCTTTATCCACCAGTCCATCAATCAAATCCAGCATGTTGTAAGGCTTGGAATTACCTTCGGCTAATATGCCGTAGATATGTTGCGTGCCCGGTGCAGGAGGCTGTGGGGCAATACGGTTGAAGCCTGCAGCGGGTGGAGTGGGGAGCTTACTTATGATGCGTTTCACCTGATCCAGGCATTCCTCTTCGGTTTTAAACTGATAATCGGCGATGCCCGAAATGGCGTTGTGTGTATTCGCTCCACCGAGGGTTTCGGCATCAATATTTTCACCGATGGCGGCCTTCACCAGGTAAGGGCCTGCCAGAAAGATAGAGCCATTGCCTTCTACCATCAGGGTTTCATCGCTCATGATAGGCAGGTAAGCACCACCGGCCACACAGGCACCCGTAACAGCGGCAATTTGAGTAATTCCCATGGCACTCATTTTTGCGTTGTTCCTGAAGATGCGTCCGAAATGCTCCTTGTCGGGGAAAATTTCATCCTGCATAGGCAGAAACACCCCGGCACTGTCAACAATATAAATGATGGGCAGTTTGTTCTCCATGGCAATTTCCTGCATCCGCAGGTTTTTCTTACCGGTAATCGGAAACCAGGCACCGGCCTTAACGGTTTGATCGTTGGCTACAATGATGCATTGCCGCCCACTCACATAGCCCAGTCCGCTTACGGTACCACCGGCAGGGCACCCTCCGTGTTCCTGGTACATTTCATAACCGGCAAAGGCACCGATTTCAATAAAGGGCTTATCGTCATCACACAGGTAATCAATACGCTGGCGTGCGGTGAGTTTATTTTTTTCTTTTTGTTTTTCAGCAGCTTTCTTCCCGCCACCTTCATAAATTTTATCCAGTTTTTTCTTGATTTCACTCCATGCCATTTTCAGGGCATCCTCATTTTTATTGAATTCCAAATCCATACAGCTACTCATTTTGATTGTGCGGCAATTTACGGAATTATGCCTCCCGATGAACAATTCAGGGCATTGTGTTTACAGGGCAAGGGGAGTGTTTTTTTTGGGCCCCGCCCCGCCACGGCGGGGCGGGGGTAGGGATTCAAATGTTACATCGTCTACCTCAATAAACATCCCTCGGGCAATCTAGGGTACCCGGGGTGAAGCTTTCGATCAGGTTTTAGCGACCCAGTGTTTTAAGTTGCACATGCCAATGCTGTTTATGCTCATTATTCCATTGCTACACAGGCGAGACTCCATAAAACATTACAATGCATTATCAGATAAAGGAAACAATGCGTATGTAAATTGATGCAAACAAACGGACGGAAAGAAACCCATCCCCCAAAAGTACGGGGCACTGCGTGCCCTCCCTATATCAAGATCTGAAATTTTTTTTACACCAGTCGTTTTTAAACGTTTACTTACGAATGAAAATGCTTACTTACATATGTGGGGTAAGGATAATGTCAATATCATACTGTTTAGGTTTTGATCATATTATGCGATTACTTTGAAATTTAGTTTTCTTTCTCTCCTTTTTCCTTGATGAAAAAGGAGCAAAAAATCAAGTTGAATCGAAGGCGATTGCTTCGCACCGCTTACGCCTGCGCTTCAGGCTTCCCTCTTTTTGCCCCGCCCCGCCGTGGCGGAGCAAAAAGCGCCTTTCCGCTTGTCGTTACACTATCGCTGGCGATTCAACGGTGACATACATTGTTTTAAAATAAAAGATTCACACTTTCACTGCCCGGCACTCTTCCCAGACGATTCTCTTAAACTAAGCACATGATTCAAGTAGTTGAACATAAAATAGGGACTCGTAAGTGCAGAATAAAAATTTAATGATATCACCAGAAAAAATCAATCCCACGAAACTACCGGGCACTGCGTGATCACCCTGTACCAAGTTCTGAAAAGTAATGGTGCTCTCCAAGCCCGCAGGTCGGGAGACCAGTCGGGGGCGAAAGCTCATGATAGGAGGTGGTTTACCGATGGTTATCCTATAAGAACAATGAAAACGAGAGCCTCAGTTTGCCAAACCAAATTTGGGGTATTACAGAATTTGGGGCTATGTTAAAGGCTATATTTACGATATCAAAATCATTGTGATGGCAAGAAAGGTATTACAGGTATTGGTAGCGGAACAAAAAATATTGAACAGGATATATGTTGTGAGAGGAGAAAAGGTAATCTTGGATGAAGATCTTGCAGAAATGTACGGTGTAGAAACAAGGCGATTAAACGAACAGGTGAAACGTAACATAAAACGGTTTCCCAAAGATTTTATGTTTGTACTTACTCCGAAAGAGTTTGAAAGCTTGATGTCGCAAAATGCGACTTCAAGTTGGGGTGGAAGAAGGAAATTACCCAATGCCTTTACCGAGCAAGGTGTGGCGATGTTATCCAGTGTGCTAAACAGTGATACGGCTATCGAGGTAAATATCAGGATTATCAGGGTGTTTACAAGGTTACGGGAGTATGCATTTACACACAAGGAGATATTAATACAGCTTGCTAAGCTTGAAAAAGAGGTAAGCAGTTTAGGCAGAAATACTGAAAGAAACAGCAAGGATATAGAAAATATTTTCCTGGTGCTGAAAGAACTTTTTGAAAAAGATGCAAAACCTGCTCCCCGAAATAAAATTGGTTTTAAGCATTACCAATAGAACCCGGGAGTAAACAAGTTTTTAGAAGTAAGTGAAGCCTGATAAGGTTAACGCCTGACACGAGTGTAGCAATCACCTGTCGTTATCTGGAAAGAAACCCATCCCCCCAAAAGTACGGGGCACTGCTTGCCCTCCTTATATCAAGATCTGAAATTTTTTTTACACCAGTCGTTTTTAAACGTTTACTTACGAATGAAAATGTTTATTTGCCTTACTGTGGGTATTAAAAATATACGTGCTTTAAAATGACTGCGTTCTAATCATTCTAATAGATCACCTGGAGTGCGGGTTACTCTCCCCTTTTTCCTTGATGATGTAAATGCAAATAATTAAGTTGAATGAAAGGCGATGGTTTCGTACCGCTTTACTCTGTGCCCAAAATGGGGCATCTGCCCTATTTTATGACACACCCCCTATAGGTAATATTGCATATCATCAATTTAATAAGAAGTACATGAAAGCAAGTTTAATCATTACAATGGCATTTTTTATGGGATTGACAACCGTTAATGCCCAAAGTTTGGGAGGTTTTAAACCAGGAAAAGCCGGACCTAAAAGTTTGGAAAGACCAAAATTCGACAACAAAAATGTATATATCGCCGATTTTGCAGTGCACTATCAAGTGTATAGCGAGAAATCTGCTTCTACAAAAGGAGGCTCAGGAATATTCGGGAAAGTGATGGGAGCATCAAAAGCCTCACTCGCAGTTGGTTTGGACATTTCGGAGGAAACACTTCAAAGCATTACCAACAAAGCATACACTGATTTCGTTACCGATTTAAAGACACAGGGTTTCAATGTGATGAATGCAGAAGAAGCGAAAAATACAGAATATTACAATGGTTATAAATACAGCACCAATCTCGGTATAATTCCATCTCATTCAATGGAAGGTGGCGTAACCGTACATCCACAAAACGTAGGCTTCTTTTACAAAGAAAAAGGTTCAGGTACGAATACCACAAAACTTTCAAAAGAATTGAACGATGCGGCTGTTGTTCGGGTCGATTTGCACGTAGTATTTGTTGAAACAAGGGGTTCTAATAAAAGCGGTATCGGAACCAATGTGGTAGCCAAAACCAATTTGGTTTTGTCGGATAACAATACGATTGCTCATTTTATTGTTGGACGAAACAAAATTGGCGGTTCGCCTTTGGGGGAATATCAAGGAGTTTTGAAAAAAGACCTGGACATTGACGGCGTTATCAAAGAAGAAAAAATAACCAATTATGTAGCTTCCGATTATGATAATTGGGGGACAAGTACCGCATTTGGAACCGTGTATTCTGCCAAAAACAAGGCAACATCCAAAGCTGCAATTGTTCCTGCTGATGCCAGCAAATATGAAAAAGGTGTGGAACAAGCCATCAATACATTTTTAACGTACCACCTGAAAGAGTTTAAAGACAAGTTTTATAAATAACTAACAACCTCCGAAATTATGAACATATTTAAAATAACAAAATGGATAATCCCCGCGTTATTTGTCGGGCTATCGCTGACATCGTGTAGCAAAAATGATGATGACCCTGACGGACAGCAAACAGGACAGACCAAAACCATTGAATGGGAAGTGTTTCACGAATTTGAACAGGGAGAAATGGTAACCCGATTTGAAATTTCGGACGATGCTAAATGGCTTTTTTATACAAATACTATGGGAACAGCTTATCGCATCAATAAAACTACCGGAGAGAAAAGTATATTATATGCCCATCCACTGCAATTTGAAAACGGAAAATTATACCTCTATGCGGTTAAAGACTACAAAAGCTATTTTGCAGTTTCAAGTGATTTTGGAGAAACAATAACCGAATACCACGTAGGAACATACACCAACTTTGCCGCAGGTTGGTATGACGGTACTTTTATGAACCTGATTGTAAACCGTATGTTCGTAATGCCCAATGGCGATTTGATGCTTCCCCATATAATGGACAAGTCGAATAATGCTACCTATTTGCAAGACAATAAATTGATTGCCGTTTCTACCGATGGTGGAGCTACTTGGAGCCGTAAGGACAGCGACCATTCTTATATTTCTGCGCAGCAGGGAAATCGGCTTTTTGCTTTGAGTGAAGGCTGGTCAGGAGTAGAAGCCCACGTTTCTAAACTCTATTATTCAGATAACGGAGGTACAAACTGGCAGGCTTCTGACCTCATCTATCGTCCACAAGCAGTGAACTGAGAAAATAATCTTATCGCAGCTGGAGGAAACAAAATTCAAAAACTAAAAGGCAATTCGTGGACAGTTTACACTTGGGACGAAAACAGTCAGCCCTATGTATCATTATCAGGGCTTAAATATGAGGGCGAAATAGGTAATGCCCCTAACGGCAGGCAAATGGACGATATAGAGTTTGATGCCAACAACAATATTTATGTTATCGGAAAAAACAAAAACACCATTTGTCGAGCAAAGCTGAATTAAGCAGAAAACAAAATCATTTTAACCTCATTTAGAAAAGAAAAAAATGAAACCGTTACGCTCTGCCATAGAACAACCGTTACAATATTACCGTCAATGGGATTTTCTCATCTTTACGGTATTGACCTTGCTGTCGGTAGTGAACGGACAAAGCACCGTTTTCTATCTGCTCTACTTCTTTTGGTGGAATGAGCTTATCCGTTTGGTGGTGGACAGATTGTGCTACAAACACAACAAAAATGCGGTGTATGAAATCACACGCAACTCTCGTTTTTTTGAAAGCCTGTTTCTGATGGGCATTTATTGGGTGTTTTTGGTCGTGATTTTCGGGTTCATAGCCGCTGCGGACAGTCCGGATGCTGTAATAATTGTCAATATGCAGGTTTTGATGTTCCACAACTGGTTTTTCAATATCAACCTGATTTTCGTGTTGTTAGAACGCTGGTATCTGCACAGGACACAGCAACCGCTACAAGTTTACTTTGATGCGTTCAATCCCAACACGATAGTGCTTCACGTTTCTATCATCGTTGGTGCGGTGTTGATGTTTTTTGTAGTCAGAAACTATCCCGAAATATTCACACCCCAAAACCGTTGGGGTTCGGCACTCATCATTTTGCCTTTCTTGCTGTTGCGAGGGTTGATGCAAAAGCTGACGGCTGCGGATAATGTTATTCAAAAACAAAACAACAATAAATACTAAATAAATAATAATGAGGTATTTCAAATTGCATAAATATCATTTGCTTGTATTCATCTTTCTATTTTTAATAAATGGATTTAAGGTCTATGCTCAAGAAGAAATGCGACTGATAAAAAGCAATTATTTTGTTTCGCATCCGCAATTTCCAAAGTATGTTAAGGATAATAAATTAAAACAAGTTACTGCCCAAAATGGTAGCCTTAAAAGAACCACTACTTATGATGCCAATGGCAAAATAATACAAGATATTTATACATCTGATTATAAAGAGAAAACTTTTGACGATGATACGTATGGAAAATATTCAACCTCTGGTTTTACCACCGATGCCATTTCGCCATTATCAACACAACCTTCGCATTTATCATTAGGAAACGGAGATTATTATGTAGGTTATATCGATGTAGGAACGTATTATTCCAAATCCGGAAAAGTTTTTACAGGTTTTATGTTGCCCACCATTAAAGAATTTGGAAATGGGTCGGTATTATTTATGGAAGATACAGAAGCCAAAACCTGCCATTGGGTATTGGTAGTTGATGGAAGAATTGATTGGATGTTGCCCGCCAATTATTCTGAAATGCCTGACATAGAAAAACTACGCCAACAGTATAAAATGCAATTTAAAATCATTTCTGAATTGCCCAGAAAAAGATTGGGATTAAAACCCAAAGTAAATCGTGTATCCAATCAGTTTTTAGAAGAATTGCTAATGTGCCAAATAACCGAAATCAACTACCAACCTAACAATGGATACGGCATTCATTTGGTTACGGGCAATAGTAAAATGGTGGCCGACCATATTGAATTGTTTGTTGGCTTTTTTAAAAATGGTCAACTCAATGGAATGGGGTATTATGCCAATTTAGAAAACATTTTGTTTAAAAGCACCTATGATAAAGAAACGCATTATGTAATTCCTGCACAATCTGTTTATGCAAGTTTTGGACAATTTAAACAACATCAAATTCTTCAAGGACGAGAAATAAAAGCAGAACGACAAACTGTTGATATTGATTTTTGGAGTGCAACGGAATATCCTGGTTTCACGTATTCACGTTATCAAAAACAACGACCGAATTTAGATGCTTTCCCAGTGGTTACGCTCAATGAATTGCCCAATATGATAAAGGTTTATATTCCTTCGTTGGACAGAACCTTCAATGCCAAAGTGGATAAAAAATTTGGCGTTTTGCAAGTAGCCAGTGACCGTCCTAAAAATCAGAATAAAGAATTGTACCAAAATTTAGACGGAAAAGAAGAAACATTGTATTATGTTACCAATAAACCTTATTCTGTTTCCAACTCTTGCCCCACAACTTATCAAAAAGCTGTATATGGCACAAAAAACGAAACTTCGGTTGCTTATTACCAATTTGAACATAAACGACATGTAACCAAAGGCGGGTATTATGACAGAGAATATAATTACACCTATCAAAAACCTGTATATCAAACCAAATCTGTTTCCTATTTAAAAGGCTACGAAACGGTGGTTTGCGGGGTTTGTAATGGAAGCGGAAAGGTTACACAATCTTTTTCACGAACAGCATATTTACCCATCCGTTTTGAAAAAGTAAATACAGATGGAAAATTCAGTTTCAAAAGTTTGGTATACAGGCAGAATTATTATTCCAAGGCTGCATATATGTCTTTTGAAACTAAATTAGCTTATGAAGCTGTTATAACTGGTGATGTTAAAGAAATGTTGTCAAGCATAGAGATGCTCGAACTAATGGTAACATCCAATGTAACTACTGAAAACACAGAAGCCACAAAAACAAATTTACACGCTTATATAGTAGATGAATTGGTTTTTAGAGAAGAACCCGAAGCAGCAACAGCATTTTTAAAACTATTTGGTGCCGTAAGAAGAACTCTTATTCTGCAACAATTAAAATGCGAAGCAGCTGCATATTTTAAAAATTACAATTGGAATTAATTAGCTTAAAAATCAATAAAATGAAAGCAACAATCACATTATTACTCGTTCTCTTTACAAGCATTGCCACTTTTGGGCAGAAAATAGATTTGGTAAACGCACCAATTAACCCGATAGCACTCGAATACAAAAAAGAGCATTTCAACCTCAAGGGTGATGTATATGGGTATGGATACAGAGTGTTCTCAAAAGAGGGAATGCTTATTTATGAATATGGCATTAGCAGAGGATTGCACTATCTATATAAAAACGGATTTCCTTATGCCGACACCGAGGGTAAACTGTATGAATTTAACAGCGAGGGATATTTATCAAAAAAAACCTATGCCTCTTTGGGTGTGCAAACCCAAACATACACCTATAATCCAAAAGGACTATTGACCAAAGTAATCAACACTAAAGGGTATAATGCTACTTATGAATACGATGACAAAGGAAGACTGAGTAAAAGTAATGTTGGTGGTAATATCAGAGAATTTAGCTACCAAAAAAGCGGAGAACAACTTCTTGTTACAGTAAAAGACCTGTCTAAAACCCCAGCCGTGGTTACAAAACACATTTATAAAAATGGTGTGGAGATAGGTCGTAATGATAAACTCTTTGATTTAAAATATGATAACCACGGTAATAAATCCGGTTATGACAATGCTATTTATTACAGCGATATTGAGAACCGCAACAATGAGATTTCAGTAGTTTATACTAAAAGCACCTATTCAATAGACCCACTTTCGGATTGCAAATTTTATATCAACGGACAGAAAGCCGATTTCCTCTACAAACAAATTGCATCAATACAATCAAAAGATATCTTTATCTACAATCCGTTTACCGAAAAATATTACATTATCGAGAATGCTATTGCTGATACAAAATCGGGACAGAAGCAGGTGTTTTCCAAAGTGTCTATAAATAGTCCTTATTATTTGCTTAACCGAAAAGGCTCGTCATTAAGCTTGGGTTATAAGGGTGCTGTTTTAGCAAATACGGCAAACGGCATGCGTGATGGAGCTTTGGAAGTATATAATGCTCCTGTTTATTTGGCTTACGACAGAACATTGAACCAAACATTTTATGGTGAATTAGACAATACAAATACTACAGGATATTATCCGCTTCAACAAATATCGCCCAATGATAATGTGGTATATCTAAAAGCCGGAGAAAATCAATTTACAGTGGTAATAGAGGGCAAGGTGAATGCAAGGGAAAATCCGAATCATAAGCTATACAATTCATCAGATGGAGGATCTATTCTTATCGATGATAAAAACAAACCACTGTATTATTTACCGGGAACAGCTACTGCTACAATCAATAAATTATACGCAGGCAGAAAATACAATCCTGCTACCGACAAAATCCAATCAGCAAATAACACCACACCCACCCAAACCACCACAAAAAGTGCAAGTGCTACTCATACCGCTGGGCAAACCACTGAAACAAGGTATTTTAATGGAAAATATTCCAAGTCAATTGTTATCGACAAAGTCTTTTTTGATTACATCAAACTAAAAAGTAAAGCTGATGGGCTTTCTTTTACTGTACTTGAAGAACAATTTGATTTTCTATCTGGAATTTGGACTCTTAAAAATTCACAAGGAGATATTCGCATAGGAATAGATTATTTGGTTGGAGATGAAGCTTTAACCATAAAAATCAAATATTTAACTGTTGGTTCGCAAGCTATTGTTAAGAATGATAAAGATGAGGGAGCTAAAAAAATGTACAATGCTGCTATTGAAGGTTTTGTTAAAGACCTTTTCAAGTATTTACAAATTGAAAACAACACCACCCCTTCTAACAGCATTGCTACAAAAAGTACAACGATCAATAATGCCACCTCAAATACAAATACAATTGCAGAAAAGCCCGAAGCATCCTATAATCCACAACTGCCTTTGCATGTAAAAGAAGTAAGCAATAATGTGTTTTATTTTTATCAGAATAATAAACGGATTCAAGATCCTATCTTTCATCAAACAACCTCTATGCACAAGAATAAAGGTGTACACTGCTATTACAAAGCAGACAAAGATTACTATTTCTATGTGCCTGGTACAGAAAACCCAAACGCAGAAGGCAAATATAAAATGTATGGATTACGCGGAAGATATCTATATACTAATATTTCTAATAAGGAACAAAAATTTGTGTTTGAAGGAAAATTGCTACAACCACAAGAATATGACCTGATTGTTTCGAGGAAAAAAGACTGCCTATTACTGCTAAAAGAAAATGGATTGATGTTTGAAATTCCGTATTATGCTTTCCCAAAACAAAACGAAACCGTAACTCACACAGCTTCCAATAGCGATGCCTTAGGCAGCAATAGTAGTCTGTTCATTGTATTTAAGGAAAATGGTGAGATGGTTGTTGCTGAAAAAGGGAAAGTTCAGCCCAAAGCCAATTGGAAAATTATCAATGAAGATGATAAAAATTTTTTGATCAACAATGTTGATGGCAGAAAATATCGAGTTGGCATTTATAACCTCACAGCAACAGGCATCATAGCACCAAATGCGATTAATCTAGTTAAATAAGCGCCCAATGAGCCCAACCCTCAAACATACCACCCTGTTGCTTTTTCTTGCTCTTGGCTTTACCGCCACGGCACAGGAAAGCATCAAGCCTGAAGATTTCGATTTGCCTGAAAACACGGTTAAAGCCGTTATCCGCTATGCTGATTTTACCATTCCGCAACAGAAATTTACGATGAGTGCAGAGCATCAATCATACAGTTTTCAAGAGGGCAAAATCATCAATTATCAATATCAGGACAGTACCAAAATGGTAAAGACGGATGTCGATTATCATTACGAAAATGGCGAGCTGAAAAGCAGGGAAACGATAGAAAGCTCCAGAGCGGGAATGGAGTACAAAACCCGCAAGTACCGCAGCGAAAACAAAGGCTACAAAACCACATTTTACAGAACCTACCACTGGGGCGAGACAGATAAAACCATTGCGTTTTACAACGATGCAGGCGAACTGCGGGGTAAATCCATTTACAATGTCCACGGAAAGCGAACCCAACAGATAGAATATGGCGGTAAAGAAGGATACCGTGTCAAAAAATACTACAACGACCAAGTGATGTCCGAAATTACTTATACAAATAACGATGACGGGACATTAGATAAAACCATTACCTATGTGATGCCCAATACCGAAGATGAAGTCAAGGTGCTTACACTCTATTTCAACACCCCGAAAGGCGACCCCGAAAAGATGGTAGAATTTGTTACCGAAAAGAAAAATTCCGGTCAAAAGCATTCAAGAACGAAGCACATTAGCTATCTGTACGAGGACGATATATGGGTAGCAAAAATAGCATACAGCATAGCTACAAAAAGCCCTGGGCAATTAGTTGCTACTATACGGACTATTGAAACGCCCGAAAAAACATACCACGCTCCGAGCGATGAAAAATTAAAAGCATTTTGCAAAGAAGCGTATCAGAAATATTTGAAATTGGAAAGATAACCCATAAATAAAGAATAAGATGAAAACCATAAAAAATACCCTGTTCGCCGCTGTTTGTTTGATAGCAAACACTGCTTTTTCACAAAACTATATCCCTTTTTATCCTGCCGATTGTGAGTTTAAAAATGAGGTGGATTTGGTTGATTTTTCGCAGGTAAAAAGTGTAACCACTAAGCATATGACGATTGATGAAAACGAAGAATATCCCGTTTTTGAAACCTATCTGGCGTGGAACAGCACTTATCAACTGACCGATTACCAGTTTGTCAACTATAACAACAGCTATGCCGATTTTGACGTAAAAATCAATTATGCAAACATCAATGGTAACGCATTAAAATCTGTCAAAATCATCAATCCCAACACCTTGAAACCCTTAGAGGAATGGGAATATACCAATGGCTCTTTCGATGTAGAAAAAATAACGGTAAAACGCTATTTGATGAACGTTCCTCAGCCTGATATTTTTGAAGTGAAATACGAGGGAAATGATGATGATTACACACAGGAAACCGTTTACACACCGCAAAAAACGATTGAACGGCAAACCAAACGCTGGTATAAACGTAACGAAAATGGCAGTTACCAACTCGTAAAAAAACTCTATCTCGATAATTTTCTCGACCAAACCGACAGCTTAATACTGAACCAAGACCGGAAGAAGCTTGCTCATTACGTCATCAACTTGGGAGTAACCTCCAAAACCGACTATAATTACCAATCCCGAAAAGTAGAAATAGCTGGAGATGCATACGATTATCTGCAACTGGAACGCATTGTAAAGGACGGAAAGGACACCGAACGCTACGAATATGAATACGATGCAAAAGGCAACTGGATAGTATGTAAAATCTACAAAATAAAATCCGCCAGATGGGAACTTACCGACATCAAAAGACGAGAAATTGAGTACAGAAACTAAAAAAAACTGCATAAAATGAAATACGAAGTATTCACGCACACCATTGAAAACAGTAAAACAAAAGTGCATAACACAATCATCACTTTAATACTTCTTGCCTTTGGTATTTCGGCTTCAGCACAGCACTTGAAGCCACCCAAAACCTATTGGCAATCATTCGGCTATCAAAAACAGCCTGACCATATCAAACGAGCGTATTACAAAAGCGACAGCTTGGGTTACGAACCTACTAAGGCAGAAGTTATTTCGTTCAACAAAGAGGGATTTATCATTCAGGAATACGAACAGATAATGGGAAAATCCGTAAAGGAAAAAGCTCGTAATTATGTGTACAAAAACGGAGTTTTGGACAGTATCAATACGCTCAACACTGACCCTAATTATAACACTTGGCAAAAACTGCATTATGATGAAAAAGGGAAATTGGTAAAAATGACCATTAACGGAAAATACTCAAACTTTACCGACACGTTTACCTATTACGATGGCGGAATGGTAAAAACCATAATACGCCACAACCACGCATCAGGGACTAAAACATTCGCAGAATTTGTCTATAACCGTAATTACATAAAAGAAACATTAAAAGAAACATCGGGCAGAACTATTGAAAGTTGCTATATATACGATGGCGATAATTTGTTCGCATCCTTTACGATTAGGAAAAATCAAAGCATACAGTTTTATGATGAAGCCCGAAGAATAACTTATGAACTGGAAAATTTTGAAGGAAACCCTTTTGAATACGCATTGAAACAACGGACAGCATATCAAAAAAATGAAAATGCCTTGGCTGTGGAGTTTGATAAATCAGATGCCCGAATAATCATCGACATACCAGCCGAAACCAAGAATGAGCAAGGCGATTGGATAAGACGTTTGCAGTTGGATAAACGCTATTCTTCCACAGAACGAAGATTGATTTTTAATCAGATAGTGTATGCAGACGGCACCAAAAGCGGCAGCACCGATTATGATTTGCTGTTTGGAAAACGAGTAGAAAAAATGAAATAGCCAATCCGATGAAAGAAAAGTTACCGCTCAACGAGCAAGACATCAAAAAGCTACGGAAATACCTACTGCCGACTATATTGTTTCCGGTAGTAGTAATAGGAATGTTTTATGCTTTCTTTTCGATTTTCTTGAAAGATACAGGCTTTTTTCAAGATAAAATTGGTCTGTATATGCTCGTGGGCTTCAGTGTATTTTTCTTTGGCATTATTGCTTATATGATTTGGGGATACGCCATTGACTTGCGAAGCGGTTTTAAATACCGTATCGAGGGCAAAATAACCGACAAAGAATTAAGGGTACATACGTCTACTTCACATACTTCTGGTGGCAAAACAGGCAATAGCAGTACACGCAGTTCCACCACACGACATTATTATGTAACAATAAACGGCGTGCAGTATTCTATAGAGCAGGAACATTATGGGAAATTAAAAGTAGGTGCAACCATTGCAATGGAAAAATCACCAAAATCTAATGTTACGCTATTGTTAGAAGTGAGAGAAAATGACGAATTACCACCCGAAAAATCAGCAGAAGCGGATAACGATAAGCGAAGTTTTTTAAGTAGCACACCCAAAAATATCCCTTTTAATCAAAACGATTTTAAGGCATTGAAAAAAGGATTTATGGCTAAAGCAAAATTAAGATTGATTTGGTTTTTACCGCCGATGCTCATTGCCCTATCACTTGTGGTAAACGGAATGCAGGTATTTTTGGTGTTCCTGTTTCCGTTAGTGCTTATCCCCGGCTATCAGTTGTGGAAGTTCAGCAGAGAATTTCGTCAATACAACAGCAATAAGCAATATGCTTACAAACGTGGTATTCCGACTATTGTGGAAGACAAATCGAAATATTCTTATAATGGAAAAGGTTCAAACAATGTGAGTACTTCTCTGGGAACTATCAAAGTAAATGACCAACTGTATGGGCAATTAACTGTTGGCGACAAAATCATCTTATACAAACCCGCCAAAGGCAAGCAGATTTTGAGTGTAACCACCGCCGACAATGAAGAAATTTATGTGATGTAAGGAACATTAAACTATAACAATGAAAAATATAATCTTACTTTTTTTACTCATCAACTGTACTGCCGTGTTCGCACAGTCTGATATAGCAACTACGCCTACCGACGAACTGTACGGTTATTACAAGAAAGGGCAAAGTTTTGAAACCATTCAGACCGAAATTAAAAACTACGAAGCATTGCTAAAAATGGCAGGATATACAATACAGAACAGTCATTTTGTTTCGTCAAAAGATTACACCTTGCTTTGGAGGTATAAACACGAAAGCGGAGGAGAGATAGATGTTCAAATTCATTATCAGTTTTTAATTCCCTATTTCAAAATTACCATAGACCAAATCATAGCTACGTATCCCAATGGAGATATGACAATTTATACCTTGAACTCAAAAGATGAAGCCATTAGAGAAATGTATGCCAACCTTTACGACGTTTTGGTCAAAAGCCTTGTCCGCTTAATCAACCCCGCAAAAACCGTAACCAAAGAACAATTTCGGGAAGCATTGAAAAATTTTGATAAAGTTCCCGAAATAACATCGGATAAAAATTAATGTATGAAAACGATGTATAAAATATTATTCACAGCTTTCGCTCTTTTCATTGCTTCGGGAAGTATCGCGCAAGAACTGCCCGACATCAGCTATCGGGATTACGGTTACAGCAAGCCTGTAAAGCAGGTGGAACAAATATATTACAGCATTGACTACGACAGGGACGGTAGCGTTAAAAATGTAGAAAAAGTAGAAAAGATAACCCAAACATTCAGTGCTGACGGCAACATCGAAAGCTACGAAAACCAAAGTTTTCTCGATGACAGTTGGGCAAAATCCCAAAGTGTTTACAAACAAGGACGTTTGCACAAACAAGTGTGGACGCACAGCAATCCCTACCTCAACCGCACTTATACCTACGTGTACGACAAGCAGGGAAAAATTACCGAAGAAAAAATCCGTTTTAAAGACGGAAGTAAAAGCCATATCAAATTCCGTTACAAAGACAGTTTATTGACCGAAATCGAAGCCGATATAGACGGTACGCAGTCCGTTACAAAGCGTTATTATTCCGATAAAGGGAAATTATATAAAGAAATCCATTACCAAAAAGTATCCAACGAAGCCGACATCGTAACCCATTATTTCTACCTCGAAGACAAAGAGATACTATCTTACGTAGCACCGCAAAGCTATTTCTATGCAACAACTTACCTGAAAGATAAAATGGGAACTAATGCAGGCGAAATCAAATTTAAGCTCATTGAAGACAGCACCGCTCAAAACAAACTCTTGAAAGGCATTCAGCGGTTTGACCAAGAAGCTCCGCAGGATAAGCTGCCTTTCGGTTTGCAGGAATATTCCGAACAGACTTTACAGGCTTACGAAAAGAATAAAGACGAGCTTAAACCGTACCGAATGGTGCTGTATTTACACGACGAAAACAACAATACCATTGCCGAAGCCGAAGTAGATTTGAAAGCCAGGAACATTGCAGGTATCGGGTTTTTCAAAATTGAATATGCCGATGGAAGCACCACAGGCACTACGGAATTTAGGCATAAAAAGCTACATATTTTCGAAGCGATGTTACAGCAAACAGAGTTACCATAAAACATAAATGATATGAAAACGATATTACATAAAAATTTAAGTATAGCATTTTTGCTGGTTGCTGTTATCTTTTCTCAAAAAGCCTTTGCCAATGCCGCACAGCCCGGCATTTGGAACGCAGGCGGCACCGTCTTTACGATGCTCTATCCCGAAGACAGCCTTACGTTCAAAAAAGTGCAGATGCAGCAGGAACGCATTTACATTCAGCTCTACAAAGGCTATGCTGTCGTCAAAGGCACTTACCTGTTTCGCAATACCACAGACGAAAAACTGAATTTCAAAATGGGCTATCCCATTAATGGTATTTATTATGGTGGCGATGTTGACCTCAACGAAGTTAAGCTCGACAGCTTGAGCCAATTTAAAATCAGAACCAAAGACGAATGGTTGTCTTTGCAGGAAAAGCCAAATGCCGAATACGGTAATATTCGAAACTTTAGCGACAACTGGAAAGTATGGGAAATGACATTTGCACCCAATGAAAGCCAAACGGTGGAGGTTTATTTTATCGTGAATACCAACGAAGCAGGTGTACGAAGCGGATATAACAGCGAACGAAAAAACGCTTTTATCTACCTGCTGGAAAGTGGAAGCGTATGGCATCAGCCGATTGAAAAAGGAAATTTCTACGTACAGCTAATGGACGGACTGACACCAAAAGATGTGCAGGGCTTGTCGTCGGGCTTTGGCTTCCGTTACAATGAAACACACCAACTGTACAGCGGAACGAAAAGCAATTTTTCGCCTACGCCAAAAGACAATTTAGTAGCAACCTATTACGAACACAACGAACATTTTGTATTTGATAAAGCACTCGTCCAAACCGAAAATCTCTTTGCAAAGATTGACGAATTGAGCAATTTACCATTAGAAACCCTCACGTACACTGAAGCCAAAATCGGCGACCCATACGAAGTTGAAAGCACCTTTTGGGGTAGTTTCCCTGCCTTGCTGACCTTGTTCGTGATTTTCGCACCGTTTATCATCGGGTTTATTGTCGTGGTCATCGTCATTTGGGCAATCGTGAAATGGAATAAAGTCAGAAGAAAAAGAACGAATAGTTAGTTACTCAACCACGAAAAGATGAACGCAAAAATATTCTTTACAATTGGTCTGTTGCTTTCGGTAGTAATGGTATCGCAGGCACAAGAACACCGAAACCACAAAGCAGACAGTTTGGCTTTTCAGGCAGAGCAATACGAAGCTGACAACAACTTTGAGCAAGCAAAGGAGCTGTATCTGCAAGCCGCCAAACTTGGACAAGCTATTGCTATGCTCAATCTCGGCACGCTGTATATGGAAGAGCAGAAGCCCGAAAGCTATGCCCAAGCTATGCACTGGTACATCCAAGCGGCTCATCAGGGCAACATCATAGCTATGGGCAATATCGGGCGTATGTACTACGCAGGTCAAGGGGTCAGTACAGATAAGGCAAAGGCAGCGAAATGGTTTTTGGTAGCGGCTGAAAAAGGTCATATACGCTCTATGTACAATCTCGCCGTGTGCTACGAAGACGGCGACGGTTTCAATCAAGACCTCGACAAAGCTATTTACTGGTACGAGCAGGCTGCCGAACAAAATAGCAGTAGTGCTTTGCTCAATCTTGGCTTTATCTATGCTTCAGGACACATACCCGACTATACCAAGGCTCTCGGTTACTGGAAACAATCAGCAGAACTGGGCAATGAAGTGGCTATGTTCAATCTCGGCAGAGCGTATGAATTGGGATTGGGAATAGATAAAAATATAACCACCGCCAAAGATTGGTACCGTAAGGCAGCAGACGTGGATTACGCACAAGCTGCAACGGCATTAAAAAGATTAGAAACAACAAAATAAGAAACTAAATATGATAGCTTTAGCCTTATTATTTATCGTGATTATTGGGTTGCTATGGGTTGTTGTACAAGTACTTCAACACTTCTTTGAAACATACAGCAGCTTGGGTGAAAACGTGTATGCCACCGATTTTGAAAACAAATTACAGCAACAAAAAACCATCACTTCTTGTCAGGAAAACAATAAAGAAATAAATGCAATACTTGCAAAACGGTTAACAGAAATGGAGCAGAAATTTCCTACCTCACACGATGTAGAAGAACATCCGCAGGAGGAAGCAGTAGTATTGACGGAAACCCTGAAAAACGTTCTGACATCGTATATGAAGCTGCTGAAAGTGAAACCGCAAGACAGCAATTATTAAATTGTAAAATCAAAACAGTGAAGATAACTTCTGGAAATAATATCTTCATGTGTATTAATTTTTAATAAATTGTAACGTGTTGTGCTATTAACAAATGTTGAAAAATAAAGTGATAAGTATTTGAATA
>ENA-UOUJ01000313-UOUJ01000313.1-activated-sludge-metagenome-genome-assembly--contig:-NODE-313-length-36814-cov-18.070105_pt1 | contig 36814 bp, 38 predicted proteins | sample MGYA00249839_ERZ747224 | MGnify/ENA primary metagenome ERZ747224 (study PRJEB28782, sample SAMN03220277) | activated sludge metagenome | biome: wastewater; feature: sewage sludge; material... | reverse complement strand
AGAGCCAGCCGTTGCTAACCTATGAAAAACACCAAGTTAAAATTAGGTAATTATTCTGTATTTAAAAAATCATTTGTGCTTAGGTTGCGGCACTGTTCCATTCTGCTTCATTTTCATCCGTTGCTGCATCTCCTTTCGCACCATCGTTTTAAACCTGTCTTCCGAGTCGTACACCCTTCGTCCCCTTTCTTCATCTAAAATACTGCTAAAATCTTTGCGGTATTTTCTCCTTATATCCAAGACTTTTTGTTGCCTGTCGAGTTCGTCATTAATATTTTTATCCCTAATAGCAACTCTTAATTCTTGTCGGTATTTATTAAACAACGGCCAAAACTTTTCGGCTTCCTGGGTAGAGAGTTGCAATTGCCGGGTGAGATACCCAATTTCAAGCATTTTTATTTTCTCTCTGCCGTTTCCGGAGTCTGCAGCTTCTTGTGCGTTGGTTAGCAGGGCTGCAAATGTAATAAATCCAAAAAGTAAAAAAAGTTTTTTCACGTAAAAAATTGTTTATTTTTTATTCTGATAGAAATATTTCAAAAGAGCACATCATTTTAAGAATAATATCTATAAGTCTTATTCAAAAAATAAAATTTTTAGTGGCTTACCAGGAGGTTTTATAAAGCAACTTCCACGGAAATATCCTGTTCATAGTTCCTGAGTATTTCATCAGGAATATCCTTAAGCAGATCACTAAGGTTGCTGTCGTCTATTTTCAAAAAGGCAATCTGCTCAAATTCAGCGTCAGCATTTTCTAAAAGCCATTCGGGCGTTTCGGGCACTGCAGAAAGATAGCCTGCTAAGTCAATATCAGCGATTTCAGGTAACCGGCTTGATACCGGTTGAATGTCCTCATTTTGGGCAAGGGGCGGCGCTTCGCGACTGCTGGTGTTCAGTAAAAACAACGCGCTTATAGCAATAACACCCGTTACGGCAGCCGCTGCTACGTAGTTCATCCATTTTCTTTTTTTGCCTGTGTTCATCCTTATTACAGGAGTCTCTTCTTCTCTTTCAGCAAGTTTAAGTTTATCCGTAATGTGTTGGGGAAAAGCATTGAAATAACCGGGAGGAACGCTCAGTGCAGATTTGTTTTTCAGTGCTGCAATAAGAGGAGATAATTGTTTAATTTCTTCATTAGCCGGTAACTCAGTATGTTCCTCATTTAATTTTATAAGCGTTAATACTTTTTGAGGAAGGTCTTCAAAATACCCGGGTGGAGCCTGAAAAACATGGTCGTTCCCCAGTTCAGCAACAACAGGGCTGATTTCCCTTAACTCTTTCTCTATATCTGAATTACGTTTCATAACCTGACATTACATTTCATTAAATGTTAAGACTACGTTATATGTACAAGGTTTAATGATTCAGAATAAAGTCTTCAATCTTTTTTACCGCATGGTGATAACTGGCTTTTAATGCGCCTTCTGAGGTGTCGAGCACCCTGCTCATTTCTTCGTAGGGCATTTCATCGTAATAGCGCAGATTAAATACAATACGCTGCTTATCAGGAAGTTGCTGGATGGCCATTTGTAATTTCCATTCTATTTTACTGGCGTCAAAATCCTTGTCTGCTGCCAATTGGTTAACCATGCTTCCCTCATTGTCAATAGATAAAGAAGATTTTCGCTTTTGTTGTTCTATGTAAGTAAGCGATTCATTGGTGGCAACCCGGTATAGCCAGGTATACAATTGGGAGTCTTCGCGAAAGTTATCAAGTCCTTTCCATACTTTAACGAATACATTCTGCAAAACATCGTTGGCATCTTCGTGATGAATGACTATGCGGCGCACATGCCAGTAAAGTTTCTCCTGATACTTTTTAATAATACCGGTAAAAGCCTTTTCTTTAGTAGCGGGGTTACGGAATTCCTGCAGTAACGAAATATCATCAGCATGATTAATTGCCATACCTGGATTTTATTTTGCGTACTTTACTTCCGCTTGAATGCTTTTTCTGCGGCTGCAACAATATCCGGAGTATCAAGCCCGTATTTCTTTAAAAGCTCTAAGGGCTTACCGCTTTCGCCAAAAGTATCATTAGTACCCACATATTCAATTGGAACCGGGAAATGCCTGGCTGCTACCTGTCCTATTGCATCGCCTAAGCCGCCAATAACATTATGTTCTTCCACCGTTACCGCGCATTTTGTTTTGCGCAAAGTGGCTAATATGGCTGCTTCATCAAGCGGCTTAATGGTATGTATATTCACTACTTCCGTGCTGATCCCTTTTTCTTCTAATTGTATGCCCGCTTCAATAGCCTTCCAAACCATGTGTCCGCAGGCAAAAATGGCCACATCACTTCCCTGTGAGAAGTATTGCGCCTTGCCAATCTCAAATTTTTCACCGGCATTGGTAAATATGGGCCAAACTGGCCTTCCGAAGCGCAGGTATACCGGTCCTTCATAATCTGCTATGGCAAGGGTTGCTGCTTTGGTTTGATTGTAGTCGCAGGGCACAATCACCGTCATGCCGGGCAACATTTTCATCATGCCAATATCTTCTAATATCTGGTGTGTGGCGCCATCTTCGCCTAAGGTTAACCCGGCGTGGGAAGCGCATATTTTTACATTTTTACCGGAGTAAGCCACCGACTGGCGGATCTGGTCGTATACCCTGCCAGTGGAGAAGTTGGCGAAAGTGGTGGTAAATGGAATTTTACCGCCGATGGTTAAACCGGCAGCTATACCTATCATATTTGCCTCAGCTATACCACATTGTATAAAACGGTCCGGAAAGTCCTTAATAAAGGCGTTTAATTTTAAAGAACCGGCAAGGTCTGCCGTAAGCGCTACTACATTGGGATTTTTTTTACCTAATTCATAAATGCCGTCACCAAATCCGCTTCTTGTATCTTTTTGTCCTGTTACCTGTATGTCTTTTAGCATAATTTGTTACTTGTATATTTTATGTTTTATATGGATTAATTTAACTGGATATTTTTTCCTGTGAACAATTTTTCATCTTCCTTAAGCTTTTGCTCCCATGCCCATGCTGTGCTCAAAATATCCTCTAAGGTAAATTGGGGCTGCCAGCCTAATTGCTGTCTGGCTTTATCGTTATTGGCATAAATAGCAATTACATCCCCGGGACGGTTAGCGCCTATGGTGTAATTTAAAGATATGCCGGTTACTTTTTCAAATGTTTTTATGGTTTCCAATACGGTAATCCCGGATCCGGTGCCTAAGTTGAATATTTCGGGATTGCTGTTGTTTTTTTGTTCTATCAGGTACTGGAGCGCCAGCGTATGGGCATGAGCCAGGTCGCTTACATGTATAAAATCCCTTACGCAGGAACCATCGCGCGTGGCATAGTTATTTCCAAAAACAGTAATACCGGGCAGCTTGCCAATAGCAGATTGTGTAATAACCGGCACAAGGTTCTGCGGCTTATCAATGGGCAGTTCTCCTATGAGTGCCGATGGATGAGCCCCTGCCGGGTTAAAATAGCGTAGTAAAACACAGGAAGTATTATTAACATGAGAAAATTCGCCAATGATCTGTTCGCCCATTTGCTTGGTATAGCCATAGGGTGATTCTGCCGCTTTTGTAGGCGTTGTTTCGGTTACGGGAATATGGTCGGGGTTGCCATAAACCGTGCAGGATGAAGAAAAAACGAAATAAGGGATCTTGAAAAACTCAACGCACTTTAACAGATTGATGAGGGAAACCAGGTTGTTTTCAAAATAGAGCAGGGGTTTCTCCACCGATTCTCCCACCGCTTTATAAGCCGCAAAATGAATGATACCGGCAATATCCTCATTTTCTTCAAAAATGGCGTTGGTATCGTTAAAATCACACAGGTCTACCTTATAGTTCTTTACTTTTTTGCCGGTAATTTTTTCAATACCCTCCAGTAAGTGCTCAGAGGAACGTGAATTGTTATCAACAGAAATGATGTCGAACCCGTTTTCAATCAGGTCAACAATAGTGTGCGATCCAATATAACCACAGCCACCTGTTACCAGAATCTTTTTCATATCAGTTATAAAAATTTAATTCAAGATACTAAGTTCAAAAGATATTCACCATAACCGCTTTTCATAAGGGGTTGGGCAATTTTTAATAATTGATCTTTATCAATGAATCCTTTTCTGTATGCAATTTCTTCTATACAGGCAATTTTGATGCCCTGTCTTTGTTCAATTACCTGCACAAATAAGGAGGCCTGCATCAGCGAATCAAATGTTCCGGTATCTAACCAGGCCGTTCCCCTGTCCAATACCGATACTTTCAGCTTTCTCCTGTCCAGGTAGGCTTTGTTAACATCTGTTATTTCATATTCTCCTCTTGGAGAAGGTTTTAAGCTTTTTGCAATACCGATTACGTCATTGTCATAGAAATACAGCCCGGGAACCGCGTAATTACTTTTGGGCTTAACCGGTTTTTCTTCAATAGACAAAGCGTTCATATGTTCATCAAACGCCACCACCCCGTAACGTTCCGGATCGCTTACCTGGTAAGCATATACTATTCCGCCATCGGGGTCAATATTGTGGCTTAGTGTACGGCCTAACCCACTTCCATAAAAAATATTATCGCCCAGTACCAGTGCTACTTTTTCTTTTCCTATAAATTTTTCGCCTATTACAAACGCCTGGGCAAGACCGTTAGGTACAGCCTGCTCGGCGTAGGAAAATTGCAATCCTAAATGGCTGCCGTCTCCAAAAAGCTTTTTAAAGTTAGGCAGATCATGCGGTGTTGAAATGATCAGCACTTCCCTGATACCCGCCAGCATAAGGGTTGATAAGGGATAGTATATCATGGGTTTATCATAAACCGGCATCATTTGCTTGCTGATAGCATAAGTAATAGGATGTAATCTTGTACCTGATCCTCCCGCCAAAATAATTCCTTTCATCTGGAAATATTGATCTGTTTTATCGTAATGAATGTATTGTCTGCTTACCCGCTTCCTGCCGCCGTTTTCGCCATTTTACAAAGCGCTGATATTTTTCTTCCACTCAACAGCATGAGGTAACGACTGGCTGTTATGGGCCGGTTTTAACCCCGGACGAAGTTACCCACTTCGGGTTAAAGTAAAGCAGATTAAAGCATCAAAAAAAGAAATGGGAGAGCCAGTATATGATGGCTGCCATGAGCGCGCTTACCGGTATGGTTATGATCCACGCCCAAAGCAGGTTAACGGTAACACCCCAGCGCACGGCCGACAGGCGTTTGGTGGCGCCAACGCCCATTATGGCGCCTGCAATGGTATGGGTGGTGCTTACCGGTATTTTAAGGTGTTCGGTAACGAAGAGTGTGATGGCGCCTGCCGTTTCGGCGGCAACGCCTTCAAAGGGCGTTACCTTGGTAATGCGGGTGCCCATGGTTTTTACAATTTTCCATCCCCCGCTTAAAGTTCCCAGGGCTATGGCGGTATAGCAGGATATGGGCACCCAGTTAGGCATTTCATCAAAAGTGCTGATACTGCCGTGGGAAATGAGCGCTACCGTAATGATACCCATTACCTTTTGGGCGTCATTACCACCATGACCAATGCTGAATGCCGCTGAAGAAACCAGTTGCAGTTTTTTAAACCATACCGTAGACCGGTGCGCATTCAGCCTGCTGAGAAAGAGTGTGAATACACACATGATCAGTACAATTAAAGCAAGCAGCAGCAGCTTAAAATTGTGAGAATGAAAGATGACCTTTAATATATAACCTTCGTAATGCGATTTTAAATTGACCGGGTCGAATTCCATGATCTGGGAAAGCGTTAATACCGTAAGCAATATAAGCCCGATGGAAAAGAGTTTGGGCCATATGCTTTTTCTGAAAGCGTTGATGAACCATAGCGAAATAACCAGCGCCATGATCATGCCCAGGAGCGGCGCTAAGAAAATAAATGCCACGATCTGCATCACCGGGGCCATATTGATGGCATAAAAGCCTGCATTGGTAATGGCTGCGCCGGCAAACCCTCCAATTAAAGTATGCGAGGATGAAGAAGGTATGCCAAACCACCAGGTAATAAGATTCCATATAATGGCGGCCGACAATCCCGCCAGCACCACCTGGAGGGTAATATAGCTTTCCTTTACTGTTTTGGCAATGGTATTGGCTACGCCGTGATCTTTAAAGATGAAGAATGCTACAAAGTTGAACAATGCCGCCCAAAGTACCGCCTGAAAGGGAGTGAGCACTTTGGTGGAAACGATAGTGGCTATGGAGTTGGCTGCATCGTGAAATCCGTTAATGTAATCAAAAATCAAGGCTAGAATGATAATAACAACTAATAAGGTCATACATCCTTTTGTTTGAAAATGCGGTAATAAGAAGAGGGAATGTTCAACTGCTCAAACATTATGCATATTTAACGATAATGGACTCAATTACATTAGCGGCATCTTCACATTTATCTGTAGCGATTTCCATAGCCTGGTAAATCTCTCTTTTCTTAATTACTTCTTTGGCGTCTAATTCTGTGGCAAACAGGCGTTCAATGCTCATATCAAAAATGTCATCCGCCTGGTTTTCTATGCTGTTTATTTTTACCAGGGATTCCGTTATCTGCCGGAGGTTTTTCATATCGCGCAGCTCATGAACGGCTACCTTAATATGCTCGCACGCCTGAACAATAAGCTCAGCAAACTTTTGCATACCCTGGTCATTGGGGTTAACCCGGTAAAATTTTATTTTTTTGGATGATGCGAAAATATAATCTGCAATATCATCTAACGCAGATGCCAGGTAGTGAATATCCTCGCGGTCAAAGGGCGTGATGAAATTTCTGCCTAATTCGGTGAAAATTTTATGTGTAAGATCATCGTTTACGTGTTCCAGCTCTTCAATCTGGGAAGCTATCGCAGATCTTTTATCGTAATCCGGTTCGTGCACCACTTCTTTTAATTTCCTGGCCATTTCCAGTACTTTAACGGCAACTTCTTCAAACAGTTGGTAAAAAACCCGATCCTTAGGCAAAAAGATCTTCATTATTGAATTGATCATAACGGAAACTTTGGGCAAAAGTAAAGGTATCATTTTCTGCCCACCCCCTATTTCAAGAGTTAATAATTTCTTAACATACGATGTATTAATCCACATTTTTCCTGCATGGCGTTAATATTCGGGTAATCTGCGGGCAACATATTGATAACCTTGCATTCATCATGAGTTAACACCACGGCGCTTTCTTTGCCGAAAATTCAGGTATGCCAGTTATGCTTAGAAGTTGTGCAGTATTTATTTTCATGCTATCCTTTTCATTTGTTCATGCGCAAACCATACCGTTAGCAGGTAAGGTGGTAAATGAAAAAAACGAACCTGTATCCGGTGCATCTGTAAAAATTTCAGGGGCTGCCGGCGGAACCATTACGGATATAGAAGGCCGCTATACGCTGCATCTTTCACCCAACAAAACATATGGACTAATTATTACAGCAGTGGGTTATGCAGAGAAACATATTGATGAGGTAGAAGTGGCTGATGACAATGCAAACGAGTTGAATATTATTATAGAGACTGCAGCAAAGAGCTTGGAAACAGTAGTTGTTACAGCCAGCAGAACCAATGCCCGGAGAGAAACGGTAAATGCGATCATCGCGTTTCAAAAAAACACGAACACGGTTGCTTCTGTAATTTCGGCGGAAAGTATTCGCCGTTCCCCGGATAAAAATACAGGAGAGGTATTAAAAAGAATTCCCGGAACCAGCATACAGGAAGGGAAATACCTTGTTGTACGGGGTTTAAGCGACCGGTATAATACAGCGCTTTTAAACGGAGTACAATTATCTACTACCGAGCCCGATAGAAAAACCTTTTCCTTCGATATTTTTCCTTCTTCCATGATTGATAATATAGTGATCAATAAAGCTTTTGTTCCGGAATACCCCGGCGAATGGGCCGGGGGGCTGGTGCAGGTAAATACGAAAGACATTCCATCTGCTGATTTTCTTTCTGTGCAGGTTGGCACTGGTTTTAATACGCAAACCATTGGCAAAGATTTTTATACCTATAATGGAGGGCGCACCGACTGGTTAGGAATTGATGACGAATCAAGGGCATTGCCGGGCCATTTTCCTACCAAAACGAATTTCCAGGAACTGCCCGATGCGAAAAAAGCAGACCTGGGTAAAAGCATAGCTACCAACTGGTCTGTGCATAAAGGCAGGGCGCCGCTTAATGCTTCTTTTCAACTGAATGGTGGATTTAACGCGAAGTTTTTCAAAAAAGACTTTGGAGCGATCCTGGGGCTTACCTACAGCCGCTCCGGCCGGAATATGGATTTTGATAATGGTTTTTACAGTTTTGATAATAACCAGGGTTCTCTGTTATTTGATTACAACAGCCATAAATACAGCAATGATGTACTGGCGGGCGTACTGGCCAATTTTTCTGTTAAATTAGACAGAAATAACAAGATCAGTTTAAAAAACATCCTCAATGTAAACGCATCTGACTATACTACTTTAAGAACCGGCGTTGATTATGAACAGGATCCGGTGTTGGGAGAAAATATCCGTGCCAGGGAACTGGCATTTCGCTCCAATACATTTTTTAATACACAACTCATAGGGGAGCATCATATCGCTTCCCTGGGTACCAGGATTAACTGGTATGGCAGCTTTAATATTCTTGACGGGTATATACCCCAGCAGCGGAGGGTTCAGTATAACCAGTCGAGAGAAGAACCGAATGCTCCGTATAATTTGCTGATAGGACAATCCAGATCTCAAAAAACGGGCAGTGTGTTTTATTCCATGCTGTCAGACTATATCTATAATGCGGGCGGGGATATATCAAAGCGGTTCAGGCTTTTTGGGCAGAGTCAAACAGTAAAAGCAGGCTACCTTTTCCAGGTAAAAGACCGGCTCTTTGATTCAAGGCCTTTCTCCATTTACCTGGTAGACGGAACTTCCCCATTGCGCCTGCAGGATGAGGACCATGTATTTAACGAAGCTAATTTTGATGCCGGCGACCCCAGGAAATTTAAGTTTGATGAAATTATTGGTAAACAATACCGGTACATGGCCAACAGTATTTTAAATGCCGCGTACTTCCAGTTCGATAATCAATTCAGCTCCTGGTTAAGAGTGGTTTGGGGAGCAAGGTATGAGCATTTTGACCAGTTGGTGGGAAGCGTAAAACAAAATGACGAGCGCCATGCACATATTAAGCAGGGCGATCTGCTTCCCGCTGTTAATTTTACTTTTGAGCTGAACTCCAAAACAAATATCCGTTTATCGGGTTCTCAAACTATTATTCGCCCCGAGTTTCGCGAACTTACCAATTTTGCCTTCTACGATTTTGAATTAGGCGCAGCCGTTATTGGCTCCAGCTCACTTAAGCGAACTAAAGTAACGAATGTTGACCTGCGGTATGAATTATATCCACGTGCCGGAGAAATGGTAACCTTAGGTGTATTCTATAAGTATTTTAAAAACCCTATAGAGTTATATTTTAATCAATCCGGGGTAGCTACCAATACATTTAATTTTTTAAATGCACAGGAAGCAACAGGGTATGGAATTGAATTTGATTTTCGCAAAAAGCTCGATTTCGCTCATGCATTGAGAAACTTCACTTTTCAAACCAACCTTTCCTACATCTTTAATAAGGTCAATGATCCCAATGTAAAAATAAACAGGCCCATGCAGGGGCAATCGCCTTATGTTATCAATGGCTCACTTCAATATGATATAGAAAAAGCAGGAATAAGCACAACACTGCTATTTAACCAGATTGGACGCAGGATTTTATATGTAGGTAATGAGCAGGTACCTGAAATATGGGAAGACTCCCGCCCGCTCCTTGATTTTCAAATAGCAAAAAAAGTGCTTAACGGCAAAGGCGATATCCGTCTGAATATATCCGACATACTCAATAAACGGGCATACTTCTATCACGATGTGGATAAAAGTAAGAACCTGAAGCTGGGATCTTCGGATGTAGTAGCTATAAGCAGAAACTATGGAACAACGATCAGCATTTCTTTTGGATATACCATTAAATAAAAATTGCACATTATAAAAATTAACAAATACAGGAGTATGAAAAAGATATTAACATTTGCAGTTCTGGGCGTACTACTAACTGCCGGTTGCCGCAAAATTGAAGTTGACGGTAGCATTAAAGGAGATGATGGTGGCGGTGGTACGCCGGGTGAAAGTACTATTCTTTCAGGCAAGATTAATGCAGACAGAACACTGAAAGAGGGTACGGTATATAAGCTAAGAGGAGTGGTATATGTGGTAGACGGCGCTACTTTAACGGTTGAAGCAGGTGCAAGGATTGAAGGCGAAAAATCTACCCGTGGTGCATTAATTGTTACCCGCGGCACCAGGCTGATCGCTAACGGAACAAAGGAAAAGCCTATTGTATTTACATCCGATGCCTCAACGCCCTCTGCCGGCGACTGGGGAGGCATTGTTTTGCTTGGACGTGCAAAAACAAACAGTTCCTTTAACGGCGTTGCAGGTGTGGGTGAAATAGAAGGGGGTGTTAATAACGCCGATGGACTGGGGTTATATGGCGGAGCCGATGACACAGATAACTCCGGCTCACTGCAATATGTACGCGTAGAATATGCAGGATACGCTTTCCTGCCCGATAAAGAATTGAACTCGCTCACTTTTGGTGGTGTAGGCAATGGTACCACTGTTGATTATGTGCAGGTAAGCTATGCATTAGACGATGCCTTTGAATGGTTTGGCGGTACTGTTAACTGCAGCCATTTAATTGCCTACAAAACATTAGATGATGATTTTGACAGCGATAACGGATACAGGGGAAATGTGCAGTTTGGCATAGTGCTGAGAGATTCGTCCCGGGCTGATATTTCAAAAGTAGAGGCATTTGAAAGTGACAATGACGCCAACGGCAGTAGTTTAACTCCTCAAACAGCGCCGGTATTCAGCAATATAACGGCTATAGGCCCCCGTGAAAAATCAACTAATATTGGTAATAGCCTGTATAATGCGGCCGCACAGTTAAGACGGAATACCAGCACATCTATTTTCAATTCTGTTTTCATGGGTTGGCCTACCGGCTTGCTGATTGATGCCAGTAAAGGAACACCTGTTCAGGGAAATATTATAGCAGGAAAACTGGTAATTCAAAACACTACCATTGCAGGTTGTGTGGTGCCCACTAAGTTTGCCGATAACACCGATGCCGCAACAGGATGGACAAATACTGATGTGAGCAACTGGTTTGGTACCGCTGCATATAATAATGAAATACTGGCTGAAAATGAAGCAGTGAAACTCACCGCTGCGTTTAATTATGCCAATCCTGATTTTACACCGCAGGCCGGGTCGCCCTTACTGAATGCTGCCAGTTTCGCACATGCCAAGGTGTCTAGCGGATTTACGCCTGTTACTTTCAGGGGAGCGGTAGGCGCTGCGGGTACCCCCGAAGGAGATTGGTGGAAAGGCTGGACTTCTTTTGTTGATTAAAACAGATATATAAGCAGCTTTTTAGCGGGATTTCTTTTCTATACTTTTTTTATGAATTTTTTTATATTTCCTGTTGTAGTAGCGATACTGTGTATGGGTTGTGAAAACACGGTAAATCATTTACCTGGCGGAATCAGTAAAACCGATAAGGCATTCTTTGATTCTATACGTCAAAACAGCGATACCGGCTTTACCCGGATAATTGGTGCGGGCGAATTTTACAGCGCTGAACAATACTATTCCCGCGGGGATAGTATTGTTTCGAAAATCATGAAGGATACAGCGGGCAATATTACCGGCTTTGTACAGTTTCGCAAAAACATTAGAACAGCTTACGCGGAATATTATGCCAACGGGCAATTGAAAGGTAAATTACTGCTCGACAGCCTGGGCCGCTTTGAGGGACCCGCAACGTATTATTATGAAGATGGGAGCATACGGAGTGAAGGGGTATATAACCTGGGCTTTTTTTGGGGGAAGTGGAACAACTATGCACCCGGAGGCGCGCTGGTTTCAACAGACGAGTATGATACCAACGGGCAGTTGATCCATACCGTTACCACTAAACGCTGACAGGGATATGGCTGAACAATGGCTCAGTGAAAGAGGTAAAGAATGATGTTACGTTTGTGATGAGCCATTTTTGGGGTTGATGTTTGATAAAATACGTTAAGCTGTAAAACGGGCGATCGGCCGCAGTACGCTTTGAAATGATGTTCGGTTCGCAAGATGTTTTTTACTGTTGGCCGGTACATTACAACCCGAGGGTTTTATTCAGTTGCCCCTCCATCTTTGAAAGGGCTTCCGTAACGTCCTTCTCCAAAACCGTTGATTTTCCGCTCTGTAGCTGGGTTGCATACCATAGCAGCACCATAGAAACGTAGTCCTGCATATCCTTACCCGCAAAATCTGTTTTAAATTCAATGATCTTATCATTAATGATTTTAATGGTTTTTCTTACCTGTTCCTCATCCTCAGGCGCTACCTTGATCCTGTAAGTTCTGTCGCCAATCCCAATATTAATAGCTATGAGCGTTTGCATATGCTGAATATTAATGTTAAATTTATTCACAGTTTATCAACAGTAGGCTGAATTTATTCCGTTATGTTAAAAATAGGCCCAAACAATTGATGAAATCTAAAACCGAAAAACCATCCATACATGCTTGCAAAACTAAAATCCCTGATATTTATTGATACTCTGTTCTTTGAGCTAAGTGATGCTACCGCTTCCTCTTTAAGAGCCGTGCTTAAAGACGATAAAGGAAAAGTGTGCAGCATGTTCGAAACGGAAGTGGTGCCGGCACAGAAGTCTTTTTGCTGGGACGGACTCAATGATTTGCCATACGGTGTGTATACGCTCGAACTGTCGGGAGGAAAGGAGGAACAGCGGATGCGGCTGGTAAAAAGGATCTAACTATTGATTTACCAGCAAAGCAATACATTGATCAATTTCTTTAATGTATGCATTGACCCGTTTCTCCAGCTCTGATTTTACTTCCTGTCCTGCCTGCCCGGAAGAAATTTTTGCAATCTCCACCTGCTGTTGTAACCATGCCGCTTTTTCTTTTATGGTTTGTTCACTTAACTTAATTTGTTCAAGGTCCTGCTTTAGCCTGATGTTTTCTTTCAGCAATGTATGATGTTGTTTGAGCAGCAACTGCAGCTTTTCGTTTACCCGGCTAATATGTTCATTAAGGTGGCTCATACATAAACACAGCAATAAGATACAGTTTATTTCCTTATTTCTGCCGACAATTCCTGTTCAAAGGTATGCATGATCTGCTGCATCATACCATCAATTTCACTATCCGTCAGGGTTTTTTCGTTATCTAAGAATGTCATATTTATGGCAAAGGATTTTTTACCTGTACCCAGCTTATCACTTTCAAATACGTCAAACAGGTTTACAGACTGCAGCTTTTTGATATTGGCATTTTTAACGGACTGTTCTACCTTTTCATAGGGAAGCTGCTTATCTACCACAATAGCAAGGTCGCGTTGTACCGCCGGGAACCTTGGTATTTCGGAATATCCCGGTTGCTGTTTTGAAGCATAATGGTATATCTTTTCCCATTCCAGCTCGGCATACCAAACCTGTTGTTTAATATCAAATCTTTTTACAACAGATGCATCTGCCAGTCCAAGTGTTATTACCGTATCGCTATGGATCTTTATTTGTAATCCATATTGAAGGTATTGGGCTGTAGCGGGTTGTAGCTGGTAATGCGGCAAGCCTGCAGCCCGCAAAATGCTTTCGGTAATTCCTTTCAGGTAGTAAAAATCACTTTTATCTTCTTTGGCTTTCCAGGATGCTTCTTTTACCATCCCGGTTATATACAGGCATAGCTTCTCCTTTTCTTCGTATTGTCCAACCCCTGCGGTATGGTAGGTTTTTCCAAACTCAAACAGCCGGAGATTATTGTTTTTGCGGTTAATGTTATGTGCAAGGCATTCCAGCCCGGTTTCCAGCATGGAGGGACGCATAATATTTAATCCGGCACTCAGGCTGTTAAGCATTTTTACCGAGGTTCGTAAGGTGGCTTCATCAAAATAGGCGCTGTTGGTAATAGAATTGGTGAATATTTCATTGAACCCGTTGCCGGCCAGGTAATGCGCAATCTTTTCTTTTAATGCTTCCTGGTAAGCAATGGTTTCTACTGAGGGGCTGATGGTAATGCTGCCGGGAATGGCTACGTTGTCATAGCCGTCAACCCGCATAATTTCTTCCACAACATCGGCGGGTAATTCAATATCAGGTTTGCTGAAAGGAGCGGCTACCTGTATTTTATCCGGCTCTTCTGCGACCACCTCAAACCCTGAATGCATAAGAATTCTTTTTACCGTACCGGGATGATAGCTTTTGCCGCTTAGCTTTTTGAGATATTGATAGGTTAGAACAACCTGTTTTTTTGCTTTAGGATGGGGGTATACATCTGTTATATCCGATGCAATAGCTCCGCCCGCCAGTTCTTTTATCAGCATCGCCGCTCTTTTTAGCACCGTTACGGTATTACTGATATCTACCCCCTTTTCGAAACGGGCAGCGGCATCTGTGCGTAAATTATGACGGAAAGAAGTTTTGCGGATCGTAACCGGATTAAACCATGCGCTTTCGAGAAAAATATTTTTGGTTTCCGAAGTTACACCGCTATGCAGGCCTCCGAATACTCCACCAAAGCACATCGGTTCGCCATTGCCGTTACATATCATCAGATCATCGGCGTGCAGTTTTCTTTCTTTCTCATCTAAAGTGACAAAAGGAGTGCCTTGGGGAAGGTTTTTTACAATGATGGCACTCCCCTTTATCTGGTCTGCATCAAAAGCATGCAGGGGCTGCCCTGTTTCGTGTAAAATAAAATTAGTAATATCTACTATATTACTGATGGGGCGCAGCCCGATTGATTTGATGCGTTGTTGCAGCCATACAGGGCTTTCCGCAATGGTTACATTTTCTATAAGAACACCGCTATAGCGTTCACAGGCTTCCCGGTTTTCTATTTTTACTTCAATAACAGTGCCCTGCCTGTCTTTCTTGAAATGGTTGGTATAGGGATATTTAACAGGGTAGTCTTTGCTGTCGTGAACGCTCAGGTAGGCGCATACATCTTTGGCAACACCCAGGTGGCTCATGGCATCCATACGGTTAGGCGTAAGTCCTATTTCATAAATCCAGTCGCTTTGCAGCCGGAAATATTCCGCCGCCGGGGTGCCGGGTTTTGCATCATCACGCAAAACCATTATACCGTCATGGCTGTTACCCAATCCTAATTCGTCTTCAGCGCAAATCATGCCATAGCTTTCTATACCCCGTATGGTAGCCACTTTCATGGTAAGCGGATTGCCCTGAGAGGGGTAAATGGTTGCTCCAACAGGCGCTACCACTACTTTTTGGCCGGCGGTAACATTAGGTGCGCCGCACACAATCTGTAATGGTTTTTCGGCACCTGTATCTACCCTGGTTAACCGGAGCTTATCGGCGTTGGGATGTTTTTCTGTTTCCAGCACCTGGCCTATGATCAGTCCCTCCAGTCCGCCTTTTACCGCTTCAGTCTGCTCAAAATTTTCTACTTCCAGTCCTAAGGAGGTTAATATAACAGCCAATTTTTCGGGGGTAATAGGTACCGGAAGATATTCGCAAAGCCAGTTGTAACTGATGGTCATATAATGATTACTTCTTTTTCAATTTCAATACCAAAACATAAAGCGGTGGCAAAGATAATTAAATTGAGCGGGGCGTTAAAAAAGCCTGTAAGTCCATACTGTTGTTATAATAGTCTGGCCAAAAAAATCGAGTGGAATTGTTACGCACAATGGCTGTGCATTATTTCCTTTACAGGCAGCATTATTTCGCTAAATTGTGCATAAATGGAAAATAAAGGTGTAAAACCCTGTTAAGTAGGTGTAAAACCCTGTTGATATAAATTAATAAAAAAAAGTGGAGTTGTAATTTGGTTATCAAAAATCAATGGTATTAAATTCGCCTTCCTGACGCAGTTGGTAACATTCCGGTAATAATGCATTAACGTTCGCATCATATCATACGGGAGCATAAGCATAATCAATACAATTAAGGCTAATTAAGGAAGAGGGGATGCAAATTGTATGAAGGGGGTACTATACTGTTGACAGGCAGCCAGGCAAACAACGATATATCACCCTATATAAAAACATTGAATGGATCATCTTACTAATCTCAATAAAGACCGTAAAACCCGCCGGAAAAGTGCCCTCGATCTGAGCTCGATGGTATACGGCAAGGTGCCACCACAGGCACGCGACCTGGAAGAAGCTGTATTAGGAGCAATTATGCTGGAAAAATCAGCCTTTGATACCGTAATTGAAATATTAAAACCTGAATGTTTTTATGTAGACGCACATCAGCGTATTTTTCGCGCCATGCAAAGCCTGGCACAAAAAAGCATGCCTATTGATTTGCTTACGGTAGTGGAAGAATTAAGAACCAAAGAAGAGCTGGAACTGGTGGGCGGCCCGTATTATGTAACCAAGCTAACCAATGCGGTGGTATCATCTGCCAACGTGGAAACCCACTCCCGCATTATACTTCAGAAATTCATCCAGCGCGATCTTATCCGCATCAGCGGAGAAGTGATCAGCGATGCATATGAAGACTCCACCGATGTGTTTGATTTGCTGGATGAGGCAGAAAGCAAGCTTTTTGAAATCACCAATAATCACCTGCGCAAAAACTTCGACAGTATTGATACCGTGCTGGTAAAAACCATACAACGGATTGAAGATATGCGCAACCGCCAGGAAGATATAACCGGTGTGCCCAGCGGCTTTCCTTCTTTAGACCGGATAACCTACGGATGGCAGCCTACCGACCTTGTTATCCTGGCAGCCCGCCCGTCGGTGGGTAAAACCGCTTTTGCGCTTAACCTTGCACGTAATGCCGCCCTGCATGCTACGAAGCCTACCCCCATTGCTTTTTTTAGTCTTGAAATGAGCGCCGGACAGTTGGTGCAGCGTATTTTAAGTGCCGAAAGCGAGATATGGTTAGAAAAAATTGCCCGTGGCAAAATGGAGGAGCACGAAATGCAGCAGTTATACCGCAACGGCATTCAACGGTTGCAAAATGCACCCATTTTTATAGATGATACGCCTGCGCTGAATATTTTTGAATTAAGAGCCAAATGCAGACGGTTGAAGAATAAGCATAATGTAAGTCTGATTATTATTGACTATTTACAGTTAATGAGTGGCACAGGTGACAAACGAAGCTCCAACCGCGAACAGGAGATCAGTACCATTTCAAGGAACCTGAAAGGGTTGGCAAAGGAACTGGGCATACCCATAATAGCGCTGAGCCAGTTGAGCCGTGAGGTGGAAAAACGCAAGGAAGGCGATAAGATGCCCCAATTGAGTGATCTGCGGGAGTCGGGGGCCATTGAACAGGATGCCGATATGGTTATGTTTTTATACCGGCCGGAGTATTACAATATTACAGCCAATGAATTTGGCGAGAGCAATAAAGGCGAAACGCATGTGCGTATAGCCAAACACCGTAACGGCTCCCTGGAAACCATTAAGCTGAGGGCCTTATTGCATATTCAGAAATTTACAGAAATGGAAAGCGATAATTTTGGAGGTATGGGAGCGCCTCAGGGCAACTGGAAACCTGTGCCCGGCGATGGAGGAGATAATAACGCCCGTTTGTTTATACAAAAGGGCAGCAAAATGAATGACGGACAGTTTGATGAGGAAGCGCCATTTTAAAGATAGTGTTGTGTAAACGATATTTTGTCTCATTTATACGTGAGAAGAGAAACCACAGACGTCAGATGCTCACGTTTCCCGTCTGCCGTTTCACGCTTAACCTGGCAATTAGTATACGTATATTTATATATTTTGAGGTTGGATGATGAATCCTTCAATAAGCTTTCCGTAATGGGGAGCTTTTTTTGCGCGGGAGCAAATAATCTTTGTTTTATTTGCATGAAATACAGGAGTTATGGCGCTTCCCTTTTTTTATACTGAAAACCTCTCTCCCGCCGGCGCCGTGCTTGCGTTAGATGAGGCTACTGCCAGGCACATAACCCAGGTATTGCGTATGAAAAAGGGCGACAGGCTTCGCCTTACGGATGGAAAAGGCAAAAAGCTAACGGCAACTATACACGAACAGCAAAAAAAAGGATGCAGTGTGTTTGTTGAAGACGAATTGAATGTTCCGGTACAGCAACCGCGGGTTACCATTGCTATTTCGTTACTTAAAAATGCATCCCGGTTTGAGTGGTTCCTGGAAAAAGCTACCGAAACGGGTGTGAGCTCAATCATTCCGCTGATCTGCGAAAGAACAGAAAGGACTCATTTTCGTATGGAACGAATGAAGAATATCCTGGTTAGCGCTATGCTGCAAAGCCAGCAGTGCTGGTTGCCCGAATTACCCGAACCGGTGCGCTTTAAAGAATGGATCAGCCGGGCGGATGGCGTTAATAAATATATAGCTCATTGTTTGGATACCGTAAAAACCGGGCTTTCCGGAGCGGCAGGGTTTACTGGTGATAAAGTGGTTTGTATTGGTCCGGAAGGCGATTTTACCCCTGCCGAAATTGATACGGCACTACAACACCGGTTTACACCCGTAAGTTTGGGTAATACCCGCCTGAGAACCGAAACCGCGGGAATAGCTGCGGCTATATTGTTGCGAATGCAGTAAATTACATTTCTTTCAGCCATGTCTCAGCTACGCACTATAGCACATTTCGACCTGGATGCATTTTTTGTGTCTGTGGAATGTATTAATAACCCTTCCCTGAAGGGTATTCCGCTGATCGTTGGGGGAAGCAGGGAAAGGGGTGTGGTAGCAGCCTGCAGTTATGAAGCCCGTAAATATGGTATTCATTCTGCCATGCCCATGGCTACCGCCATGCGGCTATGCCCGCAGGCAACCATAGTAAAAGGAACCAGGGGTGAATACAGCAAATATTCGAGGTGGGTTACAGAGATCATAGGGACCAAAGCTCCTTTGTTTGAAAAAGCGTCCATTGATGAATTTTATCTTGACCTTACCGGCATGGATAAATATTTTAATCCCTGGCAATGGACCATTGACATGAGGCAGGAAATTATTGATAAAACGGGTCTGCCCATTTCCTTTGGGCTGGCATCCAATAAAATGATAGCTAAAATGGCAACCAATGCGGCCAAACCTAACGGTTATATGCAGGTGAAGCCCGGCATGGAAAAAGAATTTCTCTCACCTTTACCGGTCAATGCCATTCCCGGCATTGGAAAGCAAACTTATCAGCATTTATTGGCCATTGGTATACAAACGATTGGAGATATAAGCGCCCGGAAGCCATCAGACCTGGAGTTTCTACTGGGCGGCTATGGGCAGGAACTCTGGAACAAGGCTCAGGGAATTCATCACGGAGAGGTAGTTCCTTATTATGAAGCTAAATCTGTTTCTACAGAAAATACGTTTGAAACCAGCAGTACCGATATGGATTTTATTATGAGTGAGCTGGTTCGTATGACAGAGCGCATAGCCTATGAACTGAGGCAGGATGATAAAATGGCGGGTTGTATAGCCGTAAAGATCAGGTACCCCGACTTTGAGACCTCATCGCGCCAAACGGCTATTTCCTATACCTGCTACGATGATGAGCTTATACCGGCGGCTAAGGCACTTTTTTATAAACTTTACCGGAAGGGGCAGCCAGTTCGTTTGCTGGGGGTAAAATTGAGTGAGCTGACCAACGAGGCCAGGCAAACCAATCTTTTTGAAAACAGTGAAAAAAAGACGGATCTGTATAACGCCATTGATGCCGTTAAAGGCAGGTTCGGTAAAGATGCCATAGCCCGGGCAAGGACAATTTAATTTTTTAACTTTATAGTCCACCAAAATGGTAGGAAAAGAATATATATTTGTAATCCTTTTTATAACTTTTAAATGATCTATTATGAGTTTGCGTTTAGGTGATATTGCACCAAATTTTACTGCCGAAACAACAGCGGGTAAAATTGATTTTTACGAATTTCTCGGCAATGGCTGGGGCGTTTTGTTTTCCCATCCTGCCGATTTTACGCCTGTTTGCACTACCGAGCTGGGTAAAACCGCCTTATTGCAGGATGAGTTTGCCAAGCGTAATGTAAAGGTGCTGGCGGTAAGTGTTGATCCGCTGGACAAGCATATTGGATGGGTAAAAGATATCAATGAAACACAAAACACGGATGTGCGGTTTCCGCTGATTGCTGATCCGGAAAGGAAAGTGGCTACTGCTTATGGAATGATCCATCCTAATGCATCTGAAAACTTTACCGTACGTTCTTTATTTGTTATAGGGCCGGATAAGAAGGTAAAACTGACGATCACTTACCCCGCGTCCACCGGGCGGAATTTTCATGAAGTGCTGCGCGTTATTGATTCATTGCAATTAACTGCTAATTACAGTGTAGCCACTCCGGCAGACTGGAAGCCAACTGAAGATGTGATCGTTGTTCCTTCTATTTCGAACGAAGACGCGGAAAAGAAATTTCCAAAGGGTGTGAAGATTGTAAAACCCTATTTGCGGTACACTCCCCAGCCTAATTTGTAGTATAATTTTTCCGGATTAGCAGGTCCGGATCATTTTTTGAATCACAGAAGCTCCGGGGCACGAAAATGGTATGTACTATATTACGTGTCTTCCTGCTTCTGTGTTTTTTTTGCCGGTATATTACGGTTTTTATTCCACCATGTCCTGGGTATACGCTTTTTACTGCTATGCAACAGGGTATTTAATACCTTTAATGTTGTCACTCCTGATGTAGACCCTAACGGGCTGGCGCCGGGGCTATTTTGGAGCCTTGGCAGTAAGTTTAAGTAGAATTGTTATTGTGGCTCTGTGTATTTGAAGGAGCACCCCTTACAGGGCATTGGAGGAAGCTTTATAGGGCAAGGCGATTCTTCCCTATTGTATCCGGATGCTGTGTATGACTTAAGCGCTCCGCCGGGTTGTGAAAGCGTGGAGCAATTACTTGTTTATTAAATAACGGATGATTTTTGTATGCAGCTATAAAAAAAATAAGCATGTTTTTAAATATTATAAATATTATTACCTAATTTTCTGCATCAATAAATCACTTCTTCAAACACAATAAATTCCAACAATCATGGCTAAAGCAAAGAAAAAAAGTGCCGTAAAAAAAGCTGCACCTAAAAAGAAAGCGCCTGCTAAAAAAGTAGTAAAAAAAGCAGCGAAAAAGGCAGCGCCTAAAAAGAAAGCTCCTGCTAAAAAAGCGGTAAAGAAAGCTGCACCCAAAAAGAATGCACCTGTAAAAAAAGCCGCTAAAAAGGCGGTGAAAAAAGCGGCGCCTAAAAAGAAAGCGCCTGTTAAAAAAGCAGTAAAGAAGGCTGCACCGGTGAAGAAAGCGCCTGCTAAGAAAGCTGCTCCCAGAAAGAAAGCTCCGGCTAAAAAACCGGTGTCAGCGCCTGTTACAGAACCCGTGATCACTCCAACGCCGCCTGCTGCAGACACTCCTTCTTCGTCTGATGATAACGGAGGCTTATTCAGCTTATAATATTCTTTCCGGATAAAATAAAGGAACAATATTTATACAGCGCAGCTAAGAGCTAGTTGCGCTTTTTTTATTTTATATAGGCACCCATCTCCTTTTGATATTGTTTTGCTATTGCCTTTGCTTCTATGGCAAAGTCTTCTTTTTCACCGGCAAAAATAATGGCCCGCGAAACGTTTATCAATATGCCGCAATCGTTATTCATCGCTTTCCCCGAAATGTCTTTCAGGCTGCCTCCCTGGAATCCCACGCCGGGTACCAGGAAAAAGTGATCGGGGAGCATATTGCGGACATTAGTGAATACATCAGCCTGTGTGGCGCCAATTACAAACATCAGATTTTCTGCTGAGCCCCAGCCGGTCACTGTTCGCAACACTTTTTCGTATAATCTTTCTGTGCCGGTTTGCTGCAATTCAAAGTCTTTGGCTCCGGGGTTGGAGGTAAGTCCTAATACAATGGTCCATTTGTTTTTGTATTCCAGAAAAGGGCGTATGCTATCTTCACCCATATAAGGCGCTACAGTAATGGCGTCGAAATTTAAAACCTCAAAAAAAGCTTTGGCATATTGAGCAGATGTATTGCCAATATCTCCCCGTTTGGCGTCGGCGATGGTAAAATGGGTGGCGGGAATATAATTCACTGTTTTTTCCATTGTTGCCCATCCCTTAGTGCCCTGACTTTCGTAAAAGGCGGTATTTATTTTATAGCTTACGCAATGATCCCGGGTAGCATCGATGATCTGCTTATTGAATTCAAAAGCCGGGTCGGGTAGCGATAAAAGATGCCGGGGTATTTTAGTAATGTCCGTATCCAACCCTACACACAGGTAGGATTTTTTTGAATGAATTTGTTCTATAAGCTCTTTTCTTGTCATGCTGCGAAGATAGTAATGAAAATACACACAGGTATTTGATGTGGCGTTTCATATACTCAAAAAAATATCCTCCCTGTTAAGAGAGGATATAATTATAATGCACTTGTTTTAGACCTATCGTTTAATTACAATCCGCTCTCTTTCCCACCGGTCGCCTGTGCGAACAAGGATAGTGTATATTCCTTCACTCAGCCTGGCTAACTGGTTAAGTGTAATGCTGTTCTGACCAGATTCTACTACCCGCTGTTCACGCAATACTATTTTCCCGGTCATATCTAATAGCTGCAGCTCCATTGCTCCCCGTAGGGCAGAATAAAAGCTGATATTTACGGAGGAAGAAGCCGGGTTAGGGCTGATCTTTAATTTTCCATTGTTTACTGAGGAAGTACGTACCGTAAGGATGTTACTGTATTTACTTACCCCGTCTTTGCTTATGACTTTAATACGGTAATAAATAATATTACTGCTAATATCATTGTCTGCATCCTGGTAGCTGAATTTTACTGCTGCATTTTTAGGAACGGAACCTGCTGATACGGTGCCGATCTTTTTAAAATGGCTTCCGTCTTCCGAGCGTTCTACTTCAAAATGACTGATTTGTTCTGATGTAATAATCCTCCAGTCCAGGTCAATTGCATGAGCACGTTGTACAGCACTAAACTGAAGGAAATCAACGGGCAGAATAACACATGGTATAAGGTTTATGGTTACCTGAGCGCATGCGGTAGTATTACAGTCGCCTTCCGCCCTTACATAATAGGTTGTGGTTTCTGTGGGCAGCACAGAGATCATATTACCGGTGCCGATAAGCGTGTCGCCACAACTGTTCCTGTACCATCTCCATACCGCGTTGGTACCCAGTGATCCACCCTGTACCGTAAGATTTACGGCATTCCCCGGGCAGGTAGTCTGTGCAGGTGATGCATCAATGCCTGTTGGCGCGGTAGACGATGTTTTAGCAGTAAGCTGGAAGCTATTAGATGTATACCGGCAAGTGGCATTATTAATATTACCCGCAGCCGCCACAATTACACGGTAGTATTTACCAATATCGGAAGGTTGCAAGGGGCTGATCGTGTAATCAACACTGTTTGCTCCCGAAATATCCGCCCAGCCGCTGGTTCCATTATCACTTCTCTGCCACTGGTATTCCAGCGGTCCGGAAATCACTGTCGGATCGCTTAGCGCTGCGCTGAATGTAGTTACACCGTTGGTACAACCGGCAGTATTATTAACCGATACGGTAGGTGTTGGGTCGCATAAGCCAAATTGTATATCATCTATTGCCAGGTCGTTACCGCAACCACCTGGCGCATTGTTGGTAATTTCAATAATGATCTGGTTAATAGGTTGTGCATTGACCATTGCGGGCATTACGAATTTCATACCATATTGCGTCCAGTCGGCACTTGTTATCTCTGGTGTGGTAAGATTGGTAATAATAAGACCTGAAACTGCATCCTTTACGGTAAATGTAAGTTTGGGTTTCACTATCCCGCCAAAACCATCACAAAAATTCTCATAGGTCGAATTAGAAATATTTGACACAAAGGCGAATAGTGAATATTTAAGATTGCCGCATGTAACATTTATTCTATCGCTGTAAATTTTATTGGATTTTACGTCGGCGTTCACTACCATCATTCTTCCGTTTGAGTTGCCGGTATGATCCGTACGGCTGATCCAGCGTGCAGTATTACCTTTATTAGCGTTATTGGTAATAGCATATTCCTCTATACCTAATGGCTGGACGGTATTTCCTGTGTAATCGGTAGCTGCTGTTCCCGCTGTTCCGGTTGCTACGGGTATAGGTGTTACTATATTGTTGCCGGTTCCGAACTCCTGTTTATATATTATTTTATTTAAAGCTTCGCAGGGCGGCATTTCGGCAGCGGTTAAAATAACAAATGGGGTTGGCTGATTTTCACCAGGGTCATTTGGTTTAGCATTGTTGTTCAAATCGGGGTTATCACCGTCCGTGGAGATATCGGCCAGGGCTAAGCCTGCATACCCTCTACCTGTTACTTTTGCATTATTATTATATACCTTGCCTATAACGATATTGCTTACTCTAAACGATACTCTTATAGTAAAATGGTTATTTGCTACAGGGGCATTACGTAAAATCTGTCCGGGTGCCAGGAGATTAGCGTTACTGAAACCATTATATGACGGGTTAAGCGCTACTCCTGCCGGGTTGTCAATAAGCGTAGCAGTAACATTGGTTGGGTTATTTGAACCGGTAAAAGGTGTTATGATTCCATTACCCCTCAGCAATTCAATGACCTGTACATCGTTTATATCCCAACCACCATAGTTCTTTACAAATATGTCATAGCTCAGATCGTATTGACCTGGTACACCTGTTGGGGTTGCCGACGACAGCTTTTTAGCGACTCCAATACCGGAAATAATTTCGGTCATATCGTTACTCTGATAACAAGGCGCCTGTGTAATAGCTGTTTTTGCACCGGTAAGCAGGTCTAAATCCCAGTATTGATTACCAGCATCAGCGGCAATTAATCTTCCCTCTGAAAAAGAAAGTCCAACTATATGGCTACCGCTCAAAGTAGCGATAGGTGTAGCTACAAGAGATGGGGCAGTACCATAATCCTGGTAATTTACCGCAAAATATTTTTTATCCCACACCATAAGCATCTTTCCATCAGGCGTAAGGGTTATATCTCCGTTTTGAGAGGTAATATTAAACCCCGCGGGGCGTGTAATGGGTACGGCAGGCCCAAAGGTTCCCGTTGAAAAATCAACGGTTCTTAATGCTATATTATAAGAGGGGGATGAAGATCCGCTAAATATAAGCTGATAACATAACCCGTCAGGGTCAAATGCGAATCCCAGAATAGCACCAGGATAAGTATCATATTTTGCTGTTAGAGGAGGGCACACATCACCTGGTGTCCAACGCCATACATGTGTGTTTCCACCTGTATATCTATAATAATACAACATGTGGTCGGCCGGGTTATAGGAAATGCCTGCAGAAGAAATGCTGAACCCGGGGCTGGCCAGGTTTGGTTTACAATCCTGAATATCACTTAATGTTTTAGTAATGCTGTTATACTTAAAAACATGGGCTGAATGGGTACTGGTATTACCTCCGCAGGGTCTTCCAACGCTTACGGGAAATGAATGAGTAGCCGAATCTGCCGGCGGCTGTGCGTAGGCTGTAGTATAAATAAACATGGTGAATACTATCAGAATATTGTATCGCCATAATTTTCGTGAAGGGTAGAAATGTATTTTCATATTGCCAGGGTTTATGGCTTTCATAAGGTTGGATTGTCTGAAAATGCGCTTTCTGAAACAAAGCTACTACGTGTAACCGCTTATTTTTTTACTATTCGATGCATCTGCATTTTTCTTCGACCAAAACTTTTCTGATTATCATATGTCAACCAAATAATGGGATACACTTATTTTCGCTACGCTATAACGTATTAAACCCGGCTGAAAGTATATGAAGATGAGGTATTGAACTTCTGTTAAAACGCAAACTGCCCCGGCAAAATTTACCGGGGCAGTTTGTATACAAATGAATAGGATGGCTTACTTGTATCTCGACATAAGCGCCTTTGCTATTTCCGTCATTTTCTTAACGCCTTCTTCAGGCAGGTTACCTCTTTTGAATTCATTGAGCACATCCGGTAATTTATTTTCCATTTCTATCAGGAATAGTTCCTCGAATTCTTTTACTTTATTTACAGGCACATCTCTTAATAATCCCTGTGTTCCCAGGTAAATAATGGCTACCTGCTTTTCCACCGAAAAAGGAGAATACTGCGGCTGCTTAAGGATTTCCACGTTACGGGCGCCTTTGTCTAACACTAATTTAGTAGCTGCATCCAGGTCGCCGCCGAATTTGGAAAATGCCTCCATTTCGCGGTATAAGGCCTGGTCGAGCTTAAGTGTGCCCGCTACCTTTTTCATAGATTTGATCTGGGCGTTACCACCCACACGGCTAACCGAAATACCTACGTTAATGGCAGGGCGGATACCCGCGTTAAAGAGGTTCGATTCCAGGAATATCTGCCCGTCGGTAATGGAAATCACGTTAGTAGGTATATATGCCGATACATCACCTGCCTGTGTTTCAATAATGGGAAGCGCAGTTAATGATCCGCCACCTTTTATAAGATGCCTGATGCTGTCGGGCACGTCATTCATGTTTTTGGCTACCGCATCATCGCTGATCACTTTTGCTGCGCGTTCCAGCAGGCGGCTGTGTAGGTAAAACACATCGCCGGGGTATGCTTCGCGGCCGGGGGGACGACGTAATAACAGGGATACCTCGCGGTAAGCTACTGCCTGTTTACTTAAATCATCGTATACGATCAGCGCCGGGCGGCCGGTGTCACGAAAATACTCGCCAATAGCAGCTCCTGCATAGGGCGCAAAGAATTGCTGCGGAGCAGGATCGGAAGCGGAAGCTGCAACGATAACCGTATATTCCAAAGCGCCGTTATCTTCCAGCGTTTTCATAACGTTGGCAATGGTGGAAGCTTTTTGTCCGCACGCAACATATATACAATACACGGGCTTACCTGCCTGGTAAAATTCCCTTTGATTGATAATGGTATCAACCGCAATGGCGGTTTTACCTGTTTGGCGGTCTCCGATGATCAGCTCACGCTGGCCGCGGCCGATAGGAATCATGGCATCAATAGCCTTGATGCCCGTTTGCAGGGGTTCCTTTACCGGCTCACGGTAAATTACACCGGGCGCTTTACGCTCCAATGGCATCTCAAACAGTTCACCTGTAACGGGGCCTTTGCCATCTATGGGTTCACCCAACACATTAATTACACGTCCAACCAGTCCTTCGCCTACTTTCAGCGAAGCAATGCTGCCGGTTCTTTTTACCTTATGTCCTTCTTTAATTTCCGACGATTCACCCATCAGCACCACGCCCACATTATCTTCTTCAAGGTTTAAAGCCACCGCTTTAACGCCATTGTCAAATTCAACCAGCTCACCGGCGCGTACATTGTTTAAGCCATAAATACGGGCAATACCATCACCCACCTGTAATACGGTGCCTACTTCTTCCAGGTCGGCGCCTGCATTAAAATTGCTTAGCTGCTGGCGCAGTATCGCACTTATTTCGTCGGGCTTAATTTCTGCCATATGTTTTAGTTTATATTTTTATTAATCAATTTTATATAAAACAGGCTTTCCCGTTTTGGGAAGTATTACCTGATATTCTTTACATATATGTTGCTTCTGAACTGCTTTTGAATATCTTTTAAATCTCTCAGTATGCTGGCGTCTACCAGTTTATTATCGAATTCCAGCACAAAACCTCCGATAAGCTCTTCTTTTACAACTGTTTCCAATTCTATTGTTGGAAGTGCTGCATCCGTTTTTAATTTGTGCTCAATTGCTTTCTTCAATGCTTCGCTTATAGGTTCCGCTGTGGCCAATTTAACTTTATGAATGCCTTTAATGATATTGTACTGATCAATGAAGGCGTTTACGATTTCCGGTAAAATGCTTTCTCTGCCTTTTTGTATCAGTAATTTATTAAATGCTGCCGTAAGCACCGCCACTTTATCCTTGGTAATAGCATCTAAGATGCTGTTTTTTTTGTCGGCATTAATTACAGGACTGCGCATGAGCGTTACAAACTCACGGCTCTGGCGGCAAACAGACTGTAAAAAAATCATATCGGCGTATACCTGTTCCAGTTGATTGCGCTCCTGCGCTAAATCAACCAAACTTTTGGCATATCTTCCGGCTAAACGTGGTTGGAGCATTAGAACGATTTGAAATTTGAAATTTGAGATTTGAAATGAGCTGCTAAATCACTTTTCATTCCTGAACTCAAAACCTAATTCAGTTTAATTTCGCTGGTCAGTTGCTTTATATAATTCTCCTGTTCCGGCTTATTCGATAATTCGCGGCGCAATATTTTTTCTGAAACCTCTACCACCATGTTGCCCACCTGGTTCTTCAGGTCAATTAATGCAGCCATTTTCTGGTTTTCAATTGCCTGCTGTGTATCTGCCATGATTTTAGCAGCCGCTTCTTTAGCCTGCTCTTTGGCGTCATTGATCATCCTGTCCTTTATTTCTTTGGCTTCTTTTAATATCTGGGCTCTTTCTTCACGGGCCTGCACTAATAATATTTCGTTATCGCTTTTTAGCTGCGCCATTTCCGCTCTTACTTTTTCGGCGGTAGCCAAAGAATCATTAATTCCCTGTTCTCTTTCACTAATGGCTTTCATAATAGGCTTCCATGCAAATTTGCCTAACACAAACAGGAGGATCAGGAACGCCAGTGTAGACCATATCATTAATCCCGGATCGGGAAGCACCAGCGGGTTTATTTCTAATAACATAGTAATATGCTTTATGCTTAATAAAATTTACGTTAAAGGTACAGACCTCTTCGCCCTGTGCTAAAGGTCTGTACAGATGAAATTTGTTTAGCCATTGCCAAGCAGGGCAACAACCACTGCAAACAGGGATACTGCTTCTACCAACGCCGCAGCAACGATCATGTTGGTACGGATCTCATTGGCAGCTTCCGGCTGGCGGGCAATACCTTCAACGGCGCCCTTACCGATCTGACCGATACCAATACCTGCACCGATGGCTGCTAAACCTGCACCTATTGCAGCAACACTTCCTACTACCATTTTTTAATATTTAAAAGTGAATAAAAACGATTATAATACCAGATCCTGTTCATGATGCTCTTCAATTGCCATTCCTATATACAAAGCCGATAACATTGCAAAAATAAAAGCCTGGATAAAGCCCACCAGCAGTTCAATAACACTTATAAAAACCGTAAAAGGAACCGCCATTGCCGATGCCGCCACAGCTTTAAAGATAAAGATGAGGGAAACTAAGCTCAGTACCAGTATATGCCCGGCTGTAATATTGGCAAACAACCGGATGGTTAGCGAAATGGGTTTTATAAAAACACCCAGTAGTTCAATGGGCATCAAAAATATTTTCATGGGAGTGGGAAGCCCCGGCATCCAGAAAATATGTTTCCAGTAATCTTTCTTTCCGTTAATATTTACAATTACAAAGGTGAACAGCGCAAGCGTAAAAGTAAAAGCGATATTGCCACTCAGGTTGGCGCCACCCGGGAAAAAAGGAACCAATCCCAGCAGGTTATTGATCCATATAAAAAAGAATATGGTAAGGAGGAAAGGCATGAACCGTGGGGCATGATGTCCCAGGTAAGGTTTGCCAACCTCGTCTCTTATGAATATGATTACAGGCTCAATAAACGACTGAAAACCTTTGGGAGCAGATGTAACACCTGTTTTTGCATACGCCCTGGCTACTCCCAGGAAAACAATAATGAGCAGGAAAACAGTAATGAACATGGATACAACATTCTTGGTAATGGAAATGTCAAAAACTTTTTTGGAAGCCTCCGCATTTACACTGCCGTCTGCATTCATTATTTTGATCTTTCCTTCAATTAGTTTGTAGGGATAGTTGCCATTATACACTACCGGCTGGTGATGCTCGTCTGATAATTTAGAAGAAGAGAACGCCTCAAAGCCTTTGTCTGTTTTTAAAATAACAGGCAGGTGTATAGCAGTATGCCCCCATAAATGCCAGCTATGATGATCGCGTATATGGTCTAAAATGGTGGCTGCAACATCAAAATCTCCCTGTTCTTTTTGCTCCGTATTATGGTGCTGTTCTGTAAGCCCGTTATTCGTTGCACTTTGCGAAAAAGATGCATTACAATAAAAGAGCATATATACACTGAAAGCCGCTACCAATAAGGATTTTAGGCAATTTGAAGACATGGTTACCTGAAATTTGCCGCAAAGATAGGAGTTGGGGAGCAGATTTTTATAATTTGAAATTTAAGATTTTAAATTTATTTACCGGTAAAAAAGGGGCATTTACCGGGAATCCCGGTAGGGTAACCTATATATGCTTGCCACGCACTGCTTAACAATATAGTTTTACATAAAATTATCTGGTATGCAAAACAGAAGACGTCATTGGAAAAACAGGGGGCATTGTAACGAAAACAGAACGGGCACGGTGCTCGCAGGGTTATTCTTATTGCTGATAGGAGTGGCTGCTATCCTGCGCCAAACCGTTTTCGATTTCCCCTCATGGGTACTGAGTTGGCCAATGATTTTAATAGCAGTAGGGGTATTTACAGGTTTAAAACATGGCTTCCGCGGACCGGGCTGGATCATACTGATCGGGTTAGGATGTATTTTCCTGGCCGATAAAATTGTTCCCGGAGCCGACCTTAAGCCTTTTATATGGCCGTTTGTTATTATTTCTATAGGGTTGTTTATGATCTTTGGTGCCGGTTCCAGGAAAAGGTGGATGCGGGAAAGATGGGGATGGGATTGGAATGATGCAGAAAAAAATAACATAAGCGCTCCTGAGACCCCCAACCCGGCGCAGGAAGCAGCATATAGCAGGAATGATGATGATGATTTTATAGACAGTACGGCTATCCTGGGCAGCTCAAAAAAAGTAATTCTTTCCAAAAATTTTAAGGGAGGTGATATTACCAACTTTATGGGGGGAACAGAAATTAATTGTTCCCAGGCCGAATTATCGGGCAGGGTTAAGCTGGATATTACACAAATTTTTGGAGGCACCAAGCTTATTGTACCTGCCCACTGGACCATTAAGTCAACCGTTACTTCTATTTTCGGCGGATTTGAAGATAAAAGGTCTCCGTCTAACGTTGCCCCCGATCCCGACAAGGTATTAGTCATTGATGGTACCACTATTTTTGGTGGTATAGAAATTAAAAGTTATTAACTGCAAAATCGAACACTTATGAATTGGTTTCTTGCAAAAATTGTATACCGTATTATTTGTGGCGAAGGAGATCATACACCACAATTTGATGAACAACTGAGGCTGATCGTAGCGCCTGATGATGCGGAAGCGTTTAAAAAAGCTTCAGCTATTGGTAAGCAGGAAGAAGACAGCTTTTATAACAAATCGGAAAAATTAGTACAATGGCAGTTTGTTAATGTGTCGGAATTATACAGGATAGCGGAACTGATTGATGGTGTGGAATTGTATAGCAGGATTGAAGAAAGGGAAAATGGCGACCTCTATGCCGAGCTCGTGCATAAAAGAGCGGCAAATTTGCAATTGAACAGCGCCAGGCATTTTTTGCAGGCTTTATAAAATCAAAACTGTGCCGGCATCACCATTATCTATAACGAAGTACAGGTATTATTTTGCAATATTCTGGATCAGTTGGTCTGCCATACATGCATGGGTATTGCAGGAGTGGGGCTATAGTTTTGAAGCATCGTGGTTAGACAGCGCGGTATGCAATATCTTACTTGCCGGAATGTCGCTGCTTATTATAACAAGCTTGCGGTATTACCTGCCGCGAAAGGAGTCGTTTACCTACCTTTTTCTGATGTGTATTGGCTTTGCCCTGCTATGGCTGGGCTGCGCAAAGCTGGTGTTATCTTATGTGGCAGATGAGTTTGCGGTAAGTACTTTTAATGAATCGTTACCCATACGGCTTGCTATAGCCATACTTATTTCGGGATGTGTAATATTGATCAGTGTATTGGGGTATACCCTGGAAGAACAAAAGGAGCAGGATAGCAGAAAAAATGAATCGGAGAAGATTGCCAGGGATGCAGAATTGTATAAGCTCCGCCAGCAACTACAGCCCCATTTTCTTTTCAATAGTTTAAATTCCATCAGCGCCCTTATTATCAGCCAGCCGGCTGAAGCAAGAAAAATGATACAGCAGTTGTCGGACTATTTGAGAAGCACGCTTAAAAAGGAGGAGCACCTGTGGGTGATGCTTTCCGAAGAAGTACAATATCTTGAACTGTATTTAAGCATAGAAAAGGTACGGTTTGGACACCGGTTAGCAACCGAGATCAGGAGTGATGCTTCAGCACAGTCTATGAAATTGCCTGCCATGTTGCTTCAGCCCGTTGTGGAGAATGCTATTAAATTCGGGCTGTACGATACTACGGATGATATTACTATTAGTATAGATGCTGCCGCGGAAGGACAAATGCTTATAGTGACGGTGAAAAACCCTTTTGATCCGGAAATTTCTCAACCCAAAAAAGGAACAGGCTTTGGATTAAGCTCCGTGCAAAGAAGATTATCGCTCCTCTTTGCGAGGAATGATCTGCTCAGCACTTCCACGACAGGAAATATTTTTATTACACAGGTAAAAATTCCGCAGCAATGATTAAGGTACTCATAATAGATGATGAACCGTTGGCAAGAAGCATCGTAAAGGAATATCTGCAGGATTATACACAGATTGAGGTGCTGGAAGAATGCCGCGATGGGTTTGAAGGTGTAAAAGCCATTATGCAGCACCAGCCCGATCTTATCTTCTTAGACATCCAAATGCCTAAAATCAACGGGTTTGAAATGCTGGAACTTATTGACCGGCCGCCATCGGTTATTTTTACAACTGCTTTTGATGAATATGCCATCCGTGCATTTGAGGCGCACGCCATAGATTACCTGTTGAAACCATTTAATAAAGAACGCTTTGATAAAGCGCTTCAAAAATGGCTGGCACAGGAGGCCAATAATACCGGTACACTGTTTGCCCCTGCCTTGTTGACAACTGCTGCCCAAACACCACTTCAGCATAGCCGTATAGTAGTAAAAAGTAACGGAAAAATAAAAATAATACCGCTACATGATATACAATACCTCGAAGCGGCAGATGACTATGTGAAAATACATACGGCTTCGGGTACGCACCTGAAAAATAAAACAATGCAGTATTTTGAACAATTCCTGGATGCACGCCAGTTTGTACGCACGCACCGTTCTTATATGGTAAACATACAACAGGTTACCCGCCTGGACCCCTACGAAAAAGAAAATTATATAGCAGTACTGCATACCGGGCTGAAGGTGCCGGTGAGCAAAACAGGATACCTGAAACTAAAGCAGGTACTAGGAATATAAGCATAAAACAGCATGGTATCGGGTTAGCAATTTATTGCAACCGCATTTTGTACAATGCCGTAGCAGGTGTACCGGGCAGCCTTATTTTTAAAAAATAATTTAAAATGAAAAAAACTGAACAGCAAATCAATCTTAGCCGGCATCTGCCCATTGATATCAGGGTGTGGAGCGGATCCTTTGAATTGTATACGCATCCTGAGCTTAGTGTTAAAATAGATGCGGGCGCCATCAGCAATATGGATATCGTTCCGGGGTTGTTGTACACAAATGACCGCATAACGATAGCGCATCAATCTTTTTCCTCTATTTTGGTCAATAGTAATGCCATCAAAATAAAGATTTACGTACCCGATGAAAGTATAGTGCGTTTCCGCCAGCTTACGGGCAGCCTGTCTGTATCAGGTTCGTACAAAAATCTCATCACAAAAAACTGGCTGGGCGATGTGCATTCTCATCTTGATGATCTTTTTGTGCGGGAAGAAGCAAGCCTCGAAGTTATTTCGGGAGATGTGTATATTGACTCGGAGGATCAATCGGGTATCCAATCAAGATCGGGGTATGAGCATTACCAGCTTTTTAAATTTTATGATGGCAGCAGTATAAAGGCACATACTCATATTGGCGAAGTGAAATGGAATCCTTATCCCGGGAAGAAAGTACATTATTTTGCATAAATTTTTCAAAATACCCGGAGCGCTACCTGCTGGTCAGCTTAGTTTTTTTATCTTTAATAAAAGACAAGTACGTATGAAAAAGATATTGCTGCCAGCCTGTGTGATATTATTGTTTATTGCCTGTAATAGCCGCCCTGCAACCACCCCTTCCTCCATTCCCGATATAGATTCAGCGCTTGCAATAAAAACGCAGGTACCCGGAGAGCCCGATGCCACCCGTATGCTTGTTGGCGTATTTGAAGGTGTATTGCCCTGTGCTGATTGTGAAGGAATTAGAACAGAATTAACATTGTACCAGGATGTAGCCAATGCCGATAATAACAATTATATTTTAAAGGAAACTTACTTAGGCGTAGATACCGGCGACACTACATTTACCAGTAAAGGCAGATGGGATATAGTAAAAGGGATAAAAACAGACAAGGACGCGTCGGTGTTTTTTTTGAATTACGACAGACCCGACGAGCCTAAATATTTTTTAAAACAGGACGATAGCACAATTGTAATGCTCGACAAAGAACAAAATAAAATAGATACTCCGCTAAATTATGCGCTGCGCAAAAGATAAACGCTCGTCTTCATACTCCTCATAACTAAAGTGATTTGAAAGCGAACAATAATTGTTTTATACAATTTTTTTTTCATGCATTCGTTTTACGCTAAATCTATGCTATGAAAAAAATAATACTACTCTTAGTTATTGCTGTATCAACCCTTTACATGAGCCAGGTATATGCTCAAAAACACGGTAAACCATTCAGCTTTGGTTTTGGATTTGAAGGCGGACCCATAATAGGAAATGCCGATTTTAAAGAAGTATTTAGTTCCGAGTTTGGACTAAGCCTCAGGTTTTCCGTTAAAGCCGGTCCGGGCTATGCCACTTTTTCCCCAGGTGCACTGCTGGTAATGCCTAAATCATTGTCTGAAGATGATATTAAAATAGGTACCCATATCCCATTAAGGCTCGGTTATAAATATATTTTTGCTGAAAGGTTTTTTGTAATGGGAGAGGCAGGGTATGCCGCTTATACCGTTTACTCGGCCGATGCCGGCAGCGAAAGCGATGAGATCGTTAAAGATAAGTCCGGAGGCTTTACCTATGCGCCTTCTGTTGGGGTTAACCTGGGTAAATTTGAAGCCGGGATTCGTTACGAAGCTACCCATCTCAAAGACTCAGATACTAAAATAGGTTTACTGGGACTCAGATTAGGGTTCAACTTTTAGTTGAAGCAATAAAACATATCATTCAATCAGAAAGCTGTTGCCGGTTGGCAGCAGCTTTTTAGTTTTCAGTAACCAGACAAGGGTAAAGTTATTTTTTGTACCAGACAATTGTCGTATATTAGAGGGATAAATGACGCTATATGAAACGAAAGAAGAAGCCGCTAAAAGATAACCCCGAAGACTTTGAATCTAAGGTTGAGGAACCCTTAGCCGTGTACGGAAGCGTGCATGCCTTGCCGGTTACGGATGGCTTTTCCTATAAAAAGTTTGAAAAGATAGCCGCGCTTACTCCTTTTACACAAAAGGAGTGGGGCGCCATACTGCATCTTTCCGAAAAAACGCTTCAGCGCTATGCCAGGGATAACTCTTTTTTTGAAGGTATTTATGCGGATCGCATTTTGCATCTCGGTGAGCTGATTGATTTGGGAAAGGAAACATTTACGGATATGGATGCTTTTTATCGCTGGCTGAAGCGGGAAAAAAACATATTGGGTGTAAAGCTCGATTTTACTGCGCTTACTTCTACAAAGGGTATACAGCTTTTAATGGAAGAAATGGGTCGTATTCAACAGGGTATATTTATATGATGCTGTACAGGTTTACATCGGAAAAATACAGTGCTGATATATCAGGAGAAGGGGCACGCCGGTATGGTGGCCGGTGGAACAGTAAGGGCAATGCGGTGTTATACTGTAGCTGCGCTATTTCTTTGTCGCTGCTTGAGCTGTTTATTCATAAGGCCAGTTACGATGAAATAAAAACGAACATATTATTAACTATAGAAGTACCGGATGTGCCGGTAAAAACATTGTCAAATGCCGGGTTGAAGAAAAGCTGGCAAACAGATATTGACTATTGCCGTTTTATAGGTGATTCCTGGTTGAGTTCCGGTGAATCGCTGCTGTTAAAATTGCCTTCCGCCATCATTCCCCGGGAATATAATATACTGATAAATCCCGCTCACCCTGGTTTCAAGAAGGTAGCTGTAGCGTCTGCGCTTTTTTTTGAGTTTGATGCAAGGCTTTTTAAATGATACGGACAGTTTAAAATAAAAAAAACCGGGCGGTAACGTCCGGTTTAATAATTCTTTGATCAGAGGTGTGCTTGTGTATCATTGGGTGGGCTGCAATAACATTTCCTGGCTGTTGGTGATTTCATGGTTAATGGATGCTTTTGGGTTTCATAGTAATTGAAAGATCGGGAAAACTTGTCTTTCTAAAGGATCAGGATTTTAGGGTTGGTTTCAGGGGATAGGGATCTGCCATTCTATAGGTATTGAATTAAGGATTTTTAATGGTCTTTTTCAGGGTTTGGGTCTTTTCAGGGATTGGGATTAAAAGCGTAGCAACGTTGACAATATAAAGATGGTCAATGTTTCAGCAGTTGCATAATCTATTCGGCATACGCAATCTTTTCTTCGATTTTAATACACATTCCTTCGATGAACATTTTGGACGGGCATACTTTTTCCGTAAGGGTTATCATATGCTAACCCTAACCAGCAAAGTATAGTAATGAGGAAAGCGACCGCTACCGGCTGCCGGCAATTATGGCGCTGCTTTGGCTTTCTATATTTTTTGTCGCATTGCTTTGCTTCATATGGGCGGTGAAGACACCGCCCACGGCGGGCCGCCCCGGCTGGTGTCCCACCAGCCGGCGACAATTTGAAATGCACCCC
>ENA-UOUJ01000312-UOUJ01000312.1-activated-sludge-metagenome-genome-assembly--contig:-NODE-312-length-36850-cov-48.709933_pt1 | contig 36850 bp, 29 predicted proteins | sample MGYA00249839_ERZ747224 | MGnify/ENA primary metagenome ERZ747224 (study PRJEB28782, sample SAMN03220277) | activated sludge metagenome | biome: wastewater; feature: sewage sludge; material... | reverse complement strand
GGGGATGATTTTGTAGTGTACTCCGATGGTAAACGCGTGAGTGATAACAGTGATGATTACCCAATGATCACCCGTTGTGAAAAATGTGGCAATATTTTCTGGATGCGGGAAGACACCCTGGTTGCAGAGATACCGTGGAGTCGTGATATCGATGAGCAATATCATCATGTTCAGGTAGCAAAACCCTTGAATTTACTGGATTTAATTCAGTGTGTACAAACGGACTATTTTAATAATGAAGATGAAGAATTGTATTTGCGCATTCGTTTGATGTGGCGGATGAACGACCGGTTGCGGGTGCAACAGCCATTATACTTCACGAAACTTGAAAAGGATATGTGGTATAACAACCTGTTGCGATTTAAAGAGATGTTGAAGTTTGATGACTATAATGACCGGATATTATTGGCAGAAGTGGAACGCAATTCAAGTAATTACAATAGGTCCATTGAATTATTAGATTCCTTGCCCTATGTGGATATGATCTGGCTGCGGGATAAATATATCACTCAGTGCCGAATGAAGAACCCGGAAGTGTTCAGGATTATGTAAGTGTTTAAAACCCTTCCATTTTCAGTACGTTGGCGCGCATGGGTGAATTTCTTCGTACATCGGTGAAGCCATGGTGGCGCTGAACCTCAAGAACAAATTTTTCAATTTGTGTATCCTTTCCAATAGGATCATAGGTTTGCTTTAGATTGGAATTATAGAAAAAGGCTACAGTTTGGTACATGCGGGCGTTGAGGCCGCCCTTGTATTCCTTAATAATTTCGTAGCAATTGTCACCGGTTTCACGGTGGATTAGTTTCATCAGAACCTTTCCCTGATATACAGATAAATCTTTTATGGGGTCAGAAAATTCGCGTTTCAGATCTTTTTCTCTGGAGCGTATGTATTTTTTTCTGTCTTTTTTGTTTTGAATTCCTTCCAGGTTAGCATGGATATCATTCATGATGATACCTGCGCGCCGGGCATACGGGTAGGTTACAAAAACGGCATTGCGTAAACGATTGTATGCTGCGGCATCGCGCTTCTTGCCTGGTTTATATTTGCTTTGCATTTCAACAGCAGACAGAACTGCATAAGAAATAATTTCCCCATTATACACAATGGCGTCCACCTGGAGTGTGTCGTTCATGAATTGTGCATACGAAGTTACGCCTCTGAACAGAGTGGCAAATATGAAAAGCAGCAAAACCTTATGGAGCCGGGAAAGCATATACTAAATTAACTCATTATTTCGTGAGGGGCAATCACCGGGCTGTTATTGTATCGTAAAAACTGGTGTACGATATCCCGATGCGCCACTGCGTTTGCATCGGGTTGGGGTAGTGTTGCCTTTCAGGCAACGGCGAGATGTAGAATTGGTATGTAATTCCCCGACGCGCCACTGCGTTTGCATCGGGTTGAGGTAAGGTTGCCTTTCAGGCAACGGGGGCGTGAGTGGTATTTGATTCCCCGACGCAGCACTGTGTTTGCATCCCCGACGCGCCACTTCGTTTGCATCGGGTTGAGGTAAGGTTGCCTTTCAGGCAACGGTGGTGTGCATGATTGATGTGTAATTGGGATGTGCATCCCGATGCGCCACTGCGTTTGCATCGGGTTGAGGTAGGGTTGCCTTTCAGGCAACGGGGGCGTGAGTGGTGTTTGATTCCCCGACGCAGCACTGTGTTTGCATCCCCGACGCGCCACTTCGTTTGCATCGGGTTGAGGTAGGGTTGCCTTTCAGGCAACGGTAATGTGCATGGTTGGTTTGTGATTCCCCGACGCGGCACTGAGTTTGCATCACCTGACGCGGCACTGAGTTTGCATCACCTGACGCGGCACTGAGTTTGCATCGGGTTGAGGTAAGGTTGCCTTTCAGGCAACGGCAACCACAACATCATCATCAAAAAGCAGTATAAAATCAATCCCCTCCATCCTCAGCCAATTGAAGGAGGTAATTATAAAAGTCTGATTAGAAATTCGGAATTAGTTATTCGCAAAAAGGAACATGAACACCAAAAACAATGCTCCGGCCAGCAACGCAATGAATCCTTTGGTTTTGCTGAACCCTGCACGGTTTACCATCGACGTGAAAATACCCATAATCATGATTACCAATCCCGCCCAAACCGCATTAATGTATGGGAATACAATCGTTTTTACGGTTACAAAATCTATCAGCTTATCCGATTCACGGATACCGATTCTAATTTTCTGATCAGCGGTTACACCATTGAAACGCAGAAATAAATTCTGGGCATAGAGGGTGTCGTCAATATGGTGCAGATGATCTCCATCCACCTCAATAGCCGGTTGAGCGGCATATTGTATCGTGTCTTTGCTTACTACCCGGATGTCGGCCACGAGTGCCATATCATCGGGTTGATATTTGAATCGGCCCGTGCCCGGATTTTTGAGCACACCTTCCAGGATCAAATATCCGTTGCTGTAATAGGCTGTGTCTTTTACGCTCATCACTACTTCATTGAAGGCCGTAGTATCTTCTGCAGTATTATCTTTCAACGCGTAGGATACGAATGTAAAGATGTCACGCGTAGGATAGGTACGGATGTCGGGATTGCTGCTCATGTTGTTGTCCTTCATCAGGTACACATCAGGATACAACATGAATTCTTCTTTAATCTTGCCGGTAGACTTATCCTTTTGTGTAAACTGCAGCTGATAAAACTTACGCCCTTTTTCATGTCCCGACGAATCTTTTAAGTACGTTACTTCATAACGTTCCATTCGGGTAGGCACCTGGCGTATGAGCGTCAGATTTTCCTGTGGATCTTCTTCTTTTCCGGTGCGTGGGTCTTTGCTGGCTTCAAAGGTTATGCCATTCACCAGACTGCTGCTGATCACCTGTTTGTTGCCGCTCGATACGAGCATGCCTGCAATCATGATGGCAAATCCGATATGCGCTACAGAGCCGCCGGCAGCCTTTAGTTTTCCTCTCTGTACCGTTGCCAGATAAAAACCATTTGCAATCATGGCATAAAACATGGTGAAAAATCCAAGGTAAATGGCAATCTTAAAGCCCGGTCCCTGCTTGTCGTACGTTAACGGATACACTAAAACAATGGTAAGGGTTACGAGCGCAGCCAATAATGTTGGAAAGGCAATTTTTTTAAGCACCACACTCCCGGGGGTGTCCTTATAACGGAAGTATTGCGATATGGCAGTGAGTACTCCCAATATGATAGCCACCATGGCCATAACCTTGTTGTAGAGAAACTCAGGATCATCAGGCATAGCTAACGGTCCGCCATGAACGCGGATGATGAGGTCTTTAATACCGGGCAACTGATTGTACACCGGTATCGAAGTAATGGCTATAATGAATATGGCCGATAAAAAGATGACAATTGAACCGATAAACATCCAGAATTCACGCGAGTTGGTTTTTTCCTCTGTGTGAATGGCCGGTATTTTTTTATAATGGCGGAAGAATAAAAACAATCCTAGCAACATAAAGAACAGCATAAAGGTTCTGATCATAACATTGATGGCACTGCCGGCTTCAGTAAAGGAGTGAACGGAAGTATCGCCCAAAATACCGGTACGGGTTAAGAAGGTTGAATACAAAACAAAGGAGAAACCCAGAAAGGAAAATAATACAGACGCACGCAACGCACGGCCGGTGTGTATAAAAATGAGCATGGTATGCAACCCTGCTATTAATATCAGCCATGGAACCAGTGATGCATTCTCCACCGGATCCCATGCCCAGTAACCACCAAAACTGAGTGATTCATAGGCCCATTTTCCACCCATCATAATACCGGCTCCCAATACTGCCGTACAGAACAACAGCCAGGGCATGGCAGGTTTTACCCATTCTTTGTAACGCCCGGTAACTAAACCGGCATAGGCAAAACCGAAGGGGATAATGGAGGCAGCAAATCCCAGGAATAAAAAGGGTGGATGAATCACCATCCAGTAGTTCCGCAACAACACATTTAAACCAATGCCGTCTCTGATGAAGTTCAGATAATTGGGTTGATTAAAGATAGGTGCTACCAACTCATTGCGGGTTAGTACAAATAAACCATTTCCAATTCTTACATCAAAAATGTAAATGCCGAGAATCATCAGGAACAGAAAAGCCTGTGCCAGCGACAGAATGCTCATCACGGGTGCTTCCCAGGCACTTTTCCTGAACAGGAATATACTTCCAATGATGGAATGGCATAATGCCCATAGCAGAAAACTTCCTTCCTGTCCTTCCCAGATACAGGCCAGTAAATACTTGGGCTCCAGTTCAATGGAGGCATGTTTGTATACATACAGATATTCAAAGTAATGGTTGGCACAGATGTAGTACACAATGCCAAATACAACCAGGGCACTCAACACCTGAGTACCAAACGCAGCCCTTGCCAGCTTCAGCCATCCCGCAGCACGGTCAGGGGTAGACGCAGTTCGGGTTGCATTAAACCATCCAAGCGTGGCTACCACAGAAGCAATAAAAGCAAGTATTACGAAAAAGTGCCCGAGTTGACCGGGAAGCAGGTGTTCTCCCTCAAAATTCATTACAGCAGTATTGGTTGATTAATATGTAGCCTGTTCTCCAACGGGTACATTCTTTTGTAACTGTTCGTTGTCTTTGTACTTACTCGGACATTTCAACAGAATATCTTTACATTCAAAATGATCCTTGGTCATGGTTCCCTTCATTACCAGCCGTTCGCTTTTTTCCAAATCAGTAGGCTTGTTGTTCCGATACACTACTTTGGTGGTACCGCCCAAACTGTCGATGGCATAAAAGGAAAGATAATTCGGGTTTTTTATCGGGTCGTATTCAACTGGTTTCGATAAATCGAGTTTTGCAATCAGGTGCACAAATTTTCCTTCCTTCTTTTTGGCGGATGCTACCGTGTCGTAAGTGGAAAAATCAACGGAGTACGTGAGCAAACCAATAATCATGGCCGCAATGGCTACTAATATTATGATGCTGGTTTTCTTCATTTTATGATGATTTTGAATGCGATGCAAAGGTATAGCAAATACGCATAGCACTACTTTTGTTAAAGGGATTTTAACAATCACCGGTTCATTATCTTTGCCTTTCACTCAATAATCTTTTTGAATGGCTGATTTAACCGGTTTCGACCCCAACTCCGTAGGAAACCCTAATAACAACATATTTGGACTCCCTTTTACAGAAGAGGAAGCCCGTCTGGTAATTTTACCCGTACCCTGGGAGGTAACCGTGAGCTATAATGCCGGCACGGCCCGTGCCCCGGATCATATTTTTAAGGCCAGTTTGCAGGTTGATTTATACGACCCGGATGCGGTGGATGCCTGGAAACAGGGCTATTTTATGCGTCAGCCGGATCAGAAAATCCTCACTCGCAGTGATTATCTCCGCAAAGAAGCTGAATTGTATATTCATTATATCAGCCAGGGAGATGCTGTGTGTGATAACAAATTCATGATAAAAACCCTGAAAGACATCAACGCCGGCAGTGAGATACTGAATGATTGGGTGTACAACCAAACCATCACGCTGCTGCGTCAGAACAAACTGGTGGCAATACTCGGTGGCGACCACAGCACACCCCTCGGTTTCATGAAGGCCTGCGCCGAACATTTCGGGAGTTTCGGTATTCTGCAAATCGATGCTCATTGCGATTTGCGCAATGCTTACGAAGGGTTTAAATATTCTCACGCATCTGTGATGTATAACGCCCTGGAAGAAATCAGTCAGGTTGAAAAACTGGTGCAGGTAGGAATACGCGATTTTTGTGATGAAGAATTGGATTATATCAGTGAAAGTAACGGAAGGGTGTACACGCTTTTTGACCAACACATTAAGGTGCAGTCTTACGAAGGTGTTACCTGGAAGCAAATGACGGATGCCGTGATTGAACAATTGCCTCAGCAGGTGTATTTGAGCTTTGATATTGACGGACTGGATCCGAAATTATGCCCGCAAACAGGAACACCAGTTGCCGGTGGACTGGAAGTGGAGCAAACACTCTATCTTATTCGCCGGGTAATACAAAGCGGACGGCGCATCATTGGGTTTGATTTAAACGAAGTGGGCGTGAGCCAAAATGAATGGGATGAAAATGTAGGAGCCAGGCTGCTGTATCGTTTGTGCAATTTGCTGGTAGCTTCCAATTCCTGATATGGCGTATACCCTGCATAAAATTCAGAACCGAAAACGCATCACCCTGCTGGATGTTTCTATGGCGGTGTGCGGAGTTATCCTGTTGTTTACTCCGGCACGTATTCCGGGTGCATTGCTCCTGCTTACGGCCATTTTTGGAGTGCTCACCAAGCGGCCTGATGTATTCATCATTGGGGATGACGGTATAACCTGGCGAGCCTTACGGAAAAAGTTTTATCCCTGGAGCTCGGTGAATCAGGTAATCCTGAAAGATGGTATGCTTACCATCGATTTAATGAATAATACCCTCATCCAATCCGAAGTGCAAACTCCTCATCTCACCGGTAGCGAAGCGGATTTTAATCAATATTGCAGGCAAAGAAAAGAAGCAGTGAATCAATAACTAAAGATGCAGTATGTGATGCAGGTTACATTCCTTCGGGCACATTTGTTGTATCTTTAAACACATTCTTTCACATCAAAAACCTTGTATATGAATAAGATTGGATTGGATGCTAAGAAATCGAAAGCCATTGCAGCATCACTCAACGACCTGTTGGCGAACTATATGGTGTTTTACCAGAATACACGCGGGTTTCACTGGAACATTAAAGGCAACATGTTTTTTGAACTGCACCTGAAGTTTGAAGAACTTTACAATAACCTGCTGCTGAAAATTGATGAGGTGGCAGAACGTATTTTAACTCTGGGAGCAGTTCCGCTGCACACCTTTGATGATTACTCCACAACGGCGCAGATTAAAGCTGCAAAAAATATATCAGATGGTGAGAAAGCTGTAAAACATATTCTCGATGCATTTCAGGTACTGATTACCAAACAGCGAGCTCTTGCTAAACTTACTGCCGATGCGGATGATGAGGGTACCAACGCCCTGGTAACCGATTACCTCAGGGAACAGGAAAAAATGGTGTGGATGTACTCTGCCTTCATCAGCAAATAAGGTGTAAACGGATGATGCAGCGTGCCGATTTTCTCATCGTAGGACAGGGTATTGCAGGAACCCTGCTTGCTGATGCGTTGCTCAAAAGAAATAAATCAGTTGTTATTGCAGATGGAAGACCTGTTACACCTGCTGCCAGTGAACAGGCGGGGGGATTGCTGCATGCCGGCGCCGGAAAAGACCTTGCTCCGGATCCTTTTCTCAAACAATGTCTGGATCTGGCAGTACCTCTGTATCAGTCGCTGGAAGATCGCTATCAGGTTGAATGCATCACCCAAAAACCTTTATTGATATTTAAGGATGCTGCCAATCTACCGGAGGTAGATAGGCAGCATCATGCCTGGTTGAACAGCCATTTTCATTTAACCGATCAACCTAAAATGCTTCAGTCTGCATACCAGCTGAACGTAGTTTCTTTTTTAGCTGCTGCCAGACGATTTTTTAAAACACATCAACTGTTGTTGGAAGAAGTGTTCGACTCAGATAAACTGGTAGTACACTCCGATGGAGTGGAGTATTCAAATGTTGAAGCCAGGGCAGTTGTGTTTTGTGATGGAACAACATCTATGCATTCACGTTATTTTAAGAATCTTCCCTTTATCAAAAACAGGGGAGATGTATTGTATTTGCATATCCCGGATCTGCCTCCACAGTTTGTATATGAGCAATCAGTGCGACTGGTGCATCGTGAACATCAACACTGGTGGTGTGGTTCCAATCATCAGTGGGATTATAACGATTTGAACCCTGATGTGCAATGGCATGAAAACGTGCTGCAACAACTAACCTCCTGGCTGAAGATTCCATTTGAAGTAATTCAGCATACGGTCGCGGAACGCCCCACCACGGCAGGTCAATTCCCTATGGCAGGCATGCATCCCGGAGAAAGGAGGGTGGGGATATTGAACGGACTGGGTACACGGGGTTTAACCCTGGCACCGTGGTATGCCACGCATTTTGCTGCCATGTTGTGCGGAGTAATCAATCAGATTCCCGGATACAACTACGCCCGTTTTAGTAAATGGCTGAAAGGATAAAAATTTCAATAGGTTTACTCAACCCGTGTAATCTTGATGATATTCGTAGGCAGGTGCATCTTCACCGGAGTGCTGCCGGTGCTCACCACTACATCGCCGGAATGCAGGAATCCCCGTAATTTGAGAATATCTATCTGATCAAAAATAATGTCATCCAAACTCACCTCTTCTCCATAGTAAAAAGCACGTACACCCCAGCTCAAACTCAGTTGGTTGATCAGGCTTTTCTCTTTACTGAATACATACAACGGGCATTTGGGGCGGAAGCTGCTCAGCATGAATCCGGTGTATCCACTCTGAGTCATACCAATCAATGCATTGGCATGAGCATCTTTGGCAAGTTTACACGCACTGTAACAAACGGCATCACTCAAAAAAGAAGGAGAGTGGGGTTGTGGGGTGAGTGTGTCTTCACGGTTATAATCGTACAAGGTTTTTTCTGCTTCAAGGATAATCTTACTCATCGTCTCCACTACCAGTTGCGGATAGGTGCCGGTGGCAGTTTCTCCGCTCAGCATCACGGCATCCGCACCTTCCAGCACGGCATTGGCCACATCACTCACCTCACTCCGGTTAGGCTTGGTTCGCTCAATCATGCTTTCCATCATCTGGGTAGCCACAATCACCGGCTTGGCACGATGCATACATTTCCGGATAATGTCTTTCTGCAATACCGGTACCTGTTCAATCGGTAGCTCCACGCCCATATCTCCACGGGCTACCATCACACCGTCGCTTTCAATAACGATGTCGCGCAGGTTGCGCAGGGCTTCCGGCATTTCAATTTTGGCAATGACTTTAATTTTCGATTCCTGTTCTTTCAATAACTGTTTCAGGTGTTTAATGTCTTCTACTTTTCTTACAAATGAAAGTGCCAGCCAGTCTATTTGTTGCTCAATACAAAATTGTATGTCCGCTATATCTTTTTCCGTGAGCGAGGGCATAGTGAGTTCACTGTCGGGGAGGTTCACGCCTTTTTTGGGTAATAGGGTGCCGCCCAGCATTACTTCCACGCGAATATCTGTATCGTTCAACACCTTCAGCACCTTCACTTCCATCTTTCCGTCGTCCAGAAAAACACGTTCGCCAGGTTTCAGGTCGCTGGTTAAATTGGGATAGGAGACGTAGATTTTTTCTTTGTTGCCTACACACTTTTCGGTGGTAAGGTTAAACTGCATTCCCGCTTCCAGGAGTACCATGCCATTCTCCAGTTCACCTACCCGCAGTTTAGGGCCCTGTAAATCACCTAGGATACCAATATTATAAGGCTCGTGTTTGGTGATGGTGCGGATATCACGGATGATTCTTACTTTTTCCTCGTGCGTTCCGTGCGAAAAATTCAAACGGAAAACATTCACGCCGGCGCGTACAAGGTTCAGCAACATTTCGTAACTGTCGCAGGCGGGTCCAACGGTGGCAACAATCTTCGTGCGCTTTTGTGCATGGGTTAATCCGGCACGGTGATCCATTTGAGGATGCAGGTATTTTTCAAGATGTTCGTTCATGGTATGTATGGTAAAGTTTCTTTATAACGGTACGGAATATACGAAATTTAGGTAGATAATATTTTTCCGATTTTCAGCCATTCGCTTCCGATGTGTTGTTTGTATTTCACCGCCTTACTGAGCGGGATGTAATTCATTTCATTATTTTTAATTCCTACGAACACGTTGTAATGGCCTTGTATCAGGCATTCTACTGCATGGTATCCCATACGGCTGGCAATGAACCGGTCTAGGCAGGTAGGGCTGCCCCCGCGCTGGATATGTCCGAGAATACACACCCGCACTTCAGAGCCCGGCATGTTTTCAAGGATGTATTTTTCTACTTCCAGTGCTCCGCCAAAATCATCGCCTTCGGCCACTACAATCATGTTCACCATCTTTTTTCTTTTCTCTTTCTCCTGCAGTGAACGTACTACTTCTTCAATATCGGTTTTGGCCTCCGGTATCAGAATGTTCTCTGCACCGGTTGCAATGCCGCTGTGTAACGCAATGTAGCCGGCATCCCTTCCCATCACTTCAATAATAAATAGCCGGTCGTGTGATTCGGCGGTATCACGTATTTTATCAATGGCAGAAACGGCAGTGTTTACGGCAGTGTCGAAACCGATGGTGAAGTCGGTGCCGGCAATATCTTTATCAATAGTGCCCGGAAGCCCAATACAGGCTATATCAAATTCTCGGCTGAAAATTTCAGCTCCCTTAAAACTACCGTCGCCCCCCAATATAACCAGTCCTTCAATACCCCGGCTTTTCAGTTGTTCATAGGCTTTGGCCCGGCCTTCGGGGGTCAGGAATTCTTTGCTGCGGGCCGTTTTGAGAATGGTGCCGCCCCGCTGTATAATGTTGGCCACACTGCGGCTGTCCATCGGAAAAATTTCTCCTTCAATCAACCCGCTGTACCCGCGCATGATGCCGAATACTTCCAGTTTATGGTAGATGGCTGTTCGTACAACGGCGCGCACGCCGGCATTCATGCCGGGGCTGTCGCCACCGCTGCACATCACCGCAATTTTTGTAATTTTCTCGGGCATGGTTCATTTTTTTTTGAAAGTTACATTCTTTCGGGCACCTGAATACCCAGCAACTTCATCGAAGTGGCTAAAATACGGGCAGTGAGGTGTGAAATACACAGCCTTAACCATTTTTTAACCTCACTTTCAGCCTGTAATACCGAATGTTCGGTGTAGAAGGTATTGAATAGTTTAGCCAAGGTAAAGGCATAGGTTGCAATCAGCGAAGGGTTGAGTTCCTTGCCGGCCTGGGCAATGATCTGCGGAAATTGTTCAGCATGTACCAGGATGTCTTTTTCCGCCGGAAAAAGCGTTTGTTCCTTTACGTTAGGTTTCCCGGTTGATTCCCCGGAAGCTTTTCTTAAAATCGATTGAATACGGGCATACGAATACTGAATGAATGGCCCGGTGAATCCGTGGAAATCTATCGACTCCTGCGGATTGAATATCATTTTTTTCTTGGGGTCAACTCGCAACAGGTAGAATTTCATCGCACCCAAACCAAGTGTTTCATACAATACGTTCAATTCATCCTCCGTAAAATGAGACACCTTGCCCAGTGATTCGGTATGCATCCTGGCGGTTTGAATCATTTCATCAACAATATCATCGGCATCTACTACCGTGCCTTCCCTGCTTTTCATTCTTCCGGTAGGCAGTTCCACCATACCATAGCTCAGGTGATGGATATGCTGTGCATTGGGTATGTCCAGTTTTTCGCAGATGAGTTTCAACACCTTCATGTGATAGTTCTGCTCATCACCAATCACATAAATATTTTCATCTACGTGGTATTGTTCATACTTCTGCAGGGCGAGTCCTATATCCTGGGTAATGTACACTGAGGTTCCGTCTTTACGCAATACCAGTTTTTCATCCAGTCCGTCAGCCGTTAAATCAATCCAAACACTGCTGTCCTCCTTTCTGTAGAAAACACCTTTTTCAAGTCCCATTTGTACAATCTCTTTTCCGAGCAGGTAGGTTTGACTTTCATAATACTGCCGGTCGAAATCACTACCAATTTTTTTATAAGTAACATCAAAGCCTTCGTATACCCATCCGTTCATCCGCTTCCACAATTCCATCACTTCCGGTTTCCCGGCTTCCCAGTCTATCAGCATTTGCTGCGCTTCCTTCATCAGCGGAGCCTGTTGTTCGGCTTCCTTTTCCGTAAGGCCGGATGACATCAGTTCCTTCACCTGAGCTTTGTACGCATCATTGAATTTTACATAATACATTCCCACAAAATGATCGCCCTTGGTTTGGGTAGATTCCGGTGTGGCGCCGTTGGCAAAATGCTGCCAGGCAATCATGCTTTTGCAGATATGTATGCCGCGGTCGTTGATGATACAACTTTTATACACCTCGTAACCGTTGGCTTTGAGAATGGCGGCAATGCTCCATCCTAAAAAGTTATTCCTCAGGTGACCCAGATGCAATGGCTTGTTGGTATTGGGTGAGGAGTATTCAACCATTGCTTTGCGGCCATTAGATGGGTGCTGACCGAAAGTATCGGCATCAGTCTGGTTTAAAAAATCAACCCAGTATGCATCGCTGATTTCGATATTTAAAAACCCTTTAATCAGTTCAAAACTTTTAAACAGGGGAGGTTGCTGTTGCTGTAAGGCTTCAATGAGTTTTTCACCCAAAGCCTGCGGCGACAGGCCCGTGCGTTTCAGTAACGGAAACAACACCACGCTGTAATCACCCTTAAACTCCTGTTTAATCTGGTTAATCTGAAAATCGGATGCCGTAAATGGTTGTCCGAAGGTTTCATTCAGGGCCTTTACTACGGCCTCTTGAATATGTTGAACGATGTGCATTCCGCAAAAATAATAATAAGTGCTCTTATGCCGCCCCATTAATAAAACTTAGCGTACCTTTGCGCCCATTTTTAGAGCTATGATTAGTGTAAATAACGTAACGCTTGCATATGGTAAGCGGGTTTTGTTTGATGAGGTAAACATCCAGTTTACCAAAGGAAATTGTTATGGTATCATTGGAGCCAATGGAGCAGGAAAAAGTACATTCCTGAAAATCATCAGCGGCGAAATTGAACCCAATAAAGGAAGCGTGGATATTACGCCGGGCGAACGTATGGCGGTACTGGCACAAAATCAGTTTGCCTTTGATGATTATACTGTAGTGAATACGGTGATGATGGGCCACAAAAAAATGTGGGAGGTGATGCATGAAAAAGATGCACTGTACATGAAAGAGGATTTCAGCGAAGCCGATGGTATACGTGCCGGCGAACTAGAACATGAATTTGGTGAGATGGGCGGATATACCGCCGAAAGCGACGCTGCTACACTGCTGAGCGAACTGGGGGTGAAAGATGCGTATCATTCCCTACTGATGAAAGACCTGAGTGCCAACCTGAAAGTAAGGGTGTTGCTTGCACAGGCCTTGTTTGGGAATCCTGATATTTTATTATTGGATGAGCCTACCAACAACCTCGACGTGGAAACCATCTCCTGGTTGGAAAACTTTTTAGCCGATTATCAGAATATTGTGTTGGTGGTGAGCCACGACCGTCACTTCCTCGATGCAGTGTGTACGCATGTGGCCGATGTGGATCGCAGTAAAATAAAAATCTATACCGGAAACTATACCTTCTGGTACGAAAGTTCTCAGCTGGCAGCACGTCAAATGGCTGATAAGAACAAGAAGATGGAGGAGAAGCGGAAGGATTTACTCGATTTTATCGCCCGTTTCAGTGCGAATGCTTCCAAATCAAAACAGGCAACCAGCCGGAAGAAGGCACTTGAAAAACTCGTCATTGAAGATATTCAGCCCAGCAACAGGCGCTATCCGGGTATCATTTTTAAACAGGACAGGGAAGTTGGGAACGAAATTTTGAAGGTGGAACAGATGAGCAAATCGCTGGACGGCCGCGTGCTGTTTCACAACGCCCATTTTGATGTGCATCGCAACGATAAAATTGCAGTCATCAGTCGCGATCCGCTCGCTACAACCATGTTCTACGAAATCATCAACGGTAAGGCTACACCCGATTCCGGTCGTTATGAATGGGGAACCACCATTACAAAAGCGTATTTACCAAACGATAATGCCGAGTTTTTTAAGGGCAATAACGATAACCTTATGGATTGGTTGCGCCAGTTTGTTCCACCAACCGTGAAGGATGTAGACGAAGATTTTCTGCGCGGATTCCTTGGGAAGATGTTGTTTAGTGGGGATGAGATCCTGAAGAAAACCGGTGTACTCAGTGGAGGTGAAAAAGTGAGATGCATGCTCAGTAAAATGATGCTGCAAAACCCCAATGTGATCATTCTGGATGAACCTACCAACCACCTCGACCTGGAAAGTATTATTGCATTCAACGACGGAGTAATAAGTTTTGGAGGCGTGGTGTTGTTTACCACACATGATCATCAATTCATGCAAACGGTAGCCAATCGCATCATCGAATTAACCCCGAAAGGAATGATTGACCGGCTCATGACGTTTGATGAATACCTGGCAGATGAACGCGTAAAACAGTTGCGCGAAGAGATGTATGCCGAATAAAAATCATATTTTTTTAAAAAAATATATTCATTTTTGGAAAATTGGAATGCTAATTGCCTATTTAAAATTGAATCAACTGACAACTATATGAAAAAAACAATGATTGTACTGGCCTTTTGTATGGCCGCCGCCTTCACCGTACAGGCACAGAGTAATGTAGGATCTACCGATTATCGTACATCCCTTGGGGTTAAGTTCTATCCGGGAGCAGTAACGCTCAAACATTTTATTACCGATAAGAGCGCACTGGAAGGGTTAGCTTATTTCCATTGGGGAGGTACGCGTATAACGGGTTTATACGAATTACATTACAATATTGAAGGTGCTCCGGGCTTACAATGGTATATTGGTCCAGGTGCGCACGTGGGTTTCTACGGAAACAAATATGCGAGTGGTACACAGGTGGGAATTGATGGTGTGTTGGGATTGGATTATAAAATCCGTCAGGCTCCGCTTAACCTCTCGCTCGACTGGCAGCCATCCTTTGAATTCGGCAGTGGCCGTGGATTTTATGGAGGATGGGGTGGTTTGAGTGTGCGTTATGTATTTTAATCGTGGTAAATAAACAGAGATGGCCCGGTGGAAACACCGGGTTATTTTTTATCTTTCGGGCTCAAACAATATGAAAGAAAAGGTTACGGGGTTTATCGATTTTTTTTATCCGCCATTTCAGCGGCTGATGCCTTTGCAAACTTTCCGGTATGCGGCCTGTGGCAGCACCAATACCTTGCTCGGGATGTTGCTCTATGTGGTGAGCCTGAACCACATCTTCAACCGCGAAATTTTCCACTTTGGCATCTCGGCATTCAAACCCCACATGGCCGCTCTGTTTCTGTCCTCCACCTTTACCTTCCTCTTCGGGTTTGTACTCAATAAATTTATCGTATTCACTTCCAGTAACCTGCGGGGCCATATCCAGCTATTCCGCTACTTTCTATCGTTTGCTACCAACCTAGCTATCAATTATTTTCTCCTCAAACTGCTGGTTGAGTATTTTTTATGGGATCCGGTACTCAGTCAGGGTATTACCATCTCAATCATTATCCTCATCAGCTACCTGACGCAAAAACACTTTAGCTTCCGGTAATCACTTTATTTACGCCGCTTTTACATATTAAAGATTGATTTAAAGGCCGGATATGACATTTTTGCATGATTTACGGGTTGGCATAATGATTGACTCACAACAGTAAATTCAATTCAAATATGGCAAAGATTATAGGAATCGACTTGGGAACCACAAACAGTTGCGTTTCCGTAATGGAAGGAAATGAACCTGTAGTGATAGCAAATGATGAGGGGCGCAGAACCACCCCTTCAGTAGTTGCTTTTTTAAAGAACGGAGAACGTAAAGTAGGGGACCCTGCAAAGCGTCAGGCCATCACCAACCCGCATAATACCATCATGAGTGTGAAGCGTTTCATGGGGCGCCGTTTTGATGAGGTTACCGAAGAAAGTTCTCATTGGAGCTACAAAGTAGTGAAGGGAGAGAACAACACGGTACGCATTGACATCGATGGCCGCTTATACACTCCTCAGGAAATCAGTGCGATGACACTTCAAAAAATGAAGAAAACAGCGGAAGATTATCTGGGCCATGAGGTTACCGAAGCCGTAATTACCGTTCCCGCCTATTTTAATGATGCACAACGTCAGGCTACAAAAGAAGCCGGTGAAATTGCCGGTTTGAATGTACGCCGCATTGTGAACGAGCCAACAGCCGCCGCCCTGGCGTACGGTCTGGATAAGAAAGGTACCGATCAGCGTATTGCGGTGTTCGATTTAGGAGGAGGTACATTCGATATTTCCGTGCTCGAACTGGGAGATGGTGTGTTTGAAGTAAAATCAACCAATGGAGATACTCACCTGGGAGGTGATGATTTTGATAAAGTAATTATGGATTGGCTGGCCGATGAATTCAAAAGCGATGAAGGCATCGACCTGAGAAAAGACCCTATGGCATTACAACGCCTGAAGGAAGCTTCTGAAAAAGCCAAGGTGGAATTATCCTCCGGAATGGAAACTGAAATCAACCTGCCCTATGTTACAGCAGTGGATGGTGTACCTAAACACCTCGTTAAAAAACTGAGCCGTGCTAAATTTGAACAACTGGCCGATAAATTATTTGAACGCTGCCTGAAGCCCTGCGAACAGGCTTTGAAAGATGCGGGTTTATCTACCTCACAAATCGACGAAGTAATTCTGGTGGGCGGTAGTACACGTATTCCGAAAGTGCAGGAAATTGTAGAGAAATTCTTCGGCAAAAAACCTAACCGCGGAGTGAATCCGGATGAAGTAGTTGCTATTGGAGCTGCTATCCAGGGTGCGGTACTGAGCGGCGATATTAAAGATGTATTGCTGTTGGATGTAACACCGCTGAGTTTGGGTATTGAAACCATGGGTGGCGTGATGACCCGCTTAATTGAGAGCAACACCACCATCCCAACTAAAAAGTCTGAAACATTCAGTACGGCCAGCGATAATCAGCCCGGTGTACAAATTCATGTGCTGCAAGGTGAAAGACCCATGGCCAATCAAAACAAGAGCCTGGGTATGTTCAACCTCGATGGTATTCCACCGGCTCCACGCGGTGTACCTCAGATTGAAGTAACCTTCGACATTGATGCCAACGGTATCCTGCATGTAAGTGCAAAAGATAAAGGCACCGGTAAGGAACAAAAAATCAGGATTGAAGCGGGCAGCGGCTTAACCAAAGAGGAAATTGAAAAGATGAAGAATGAGGCTAAGGCCAATGAAGCCGCCGATAAACTGGAGAAAGAAAAGGTAGATAAAATTAACCAGGCCGATAGCCTGATTTTCCAGACCGAAAAGCAAATGAAAGAGTTTGGAGATAAAATTTCAGCCGATAAAAAAGCGCCCATTGAAGCCGGACTTGAAAAACTGAAGTCCGCACACAAATCACAGGATCTGGCCGCGATTGATACCGCAATTGCGGAACTCAATACTGCATGGACAGCCGCTAGTGAAGAGATGTACAAGGCTACACAGCAACAGGGGCAACCCGGTGCAGACAGTACCGGTCAGCAAGCTACCAACGAAAACGGCAACGGCGAAAATGTAACCGACGCTGAATTTGAAGAAGTGAAATAATCTTCAGTTTAAGAAAATATAAAGGCTGTCTCTATTACAGAGGCGGCCTTTTTTTTATGCGCCATCCCGCCCTATAGAATCTGTTTTTAAATGAGATACCGAGCGGCTCAACTGATAGAAATGCAAAAAGGTTATCCGGAAAGGACAACCCTGTATGATGACTGAAGGCAAAGCCTCAGTTATAATAGAAGAAATCGGTGAGAATTACATTAAATCTAAAGCCTTGGCAAAAAAGGTTACGTTAAATGGCAGCACCAGGGAGCAATAGCCGCCACCAATGGCGTACACTCCAAAAAATGCCGCTACGGAAAGAAGGAAAAGGATCCAGTATAAACCGGTATTCGTTTTTTTTGCTGTTGTTTCCATGCCTGATAATATTTAAGCGCAAATATAGGGAACGGTGAACAAATCACAACTATATACCGCAAAAGAATTGATGTTTTGGGGTAAATTGCCCTTTATATGAAGATTCATTTTTACATACGCTATCAAAGTTCATTTGGAGAGCAGCTCTTCTTACGTTTATGGAATAAAAAGGGCACGGAAAGTTTTGATGTATCACTCGAATACCTCAACAAACAATTCTGGCACCTGGTGATGGAAGATGATGACCTGCCGTATCTCCCTACCCTGAAATACGACTGCATTCGCGCGAATGATTTTGGCGATACCGTGAAATTGTTTACCGGTCGGGTGGTTGATTTGCGGAAACATAAAGGCGATACCCTCGATATTATTGACGAAATTCCGGAGCCTGATCACTCCGAAATATTTTATACCAAACCGTTTCGTACCCTGCTGGAAAGGGGCAGTACTACAGTGAAGAAACCTGCCGATAAAAACTTCAATGTGGTTCTACGGGCAGGCATCCCGCCATTACCGCCCGGCAAAGCCGTTTGTGTTACAGGGGCCGGCGAAAAGCTGCACGACTGGGATGCGGAACGTCCACTGATGATGTATAAAAAAGACGGATTCTGGACAGCCAAACTCAACCTCGGAAAAGAACGCTCGATTGAATACAAATACGCTATTTACGATCTCGAAAAAAAGCGCATAGAAACGTTCGAAGAAGGAGAGAACAGGATGTTGCATACATCGGGTAAGAAAGGTCAAACTATCGTTCACCAATATCCGAAGATTAGCCCGCTCCGCTGGAAAGGCGCCGGTTTAAACATTCATTTATCTTCTTTGCGGTCTTCCTCGGGATGGGGTACGGGAACGTATACTGATTTGATTGAGTTATCTAACTGGGCCGCAGCAGCCGGTTTCAAAATGATACAACTGCTACCCGTAAACGATACCATCACCAACGGACAGAATGAAGATTCCTATCCATACGCCGCCATTTCCGCCTTCGCATTGCATCCCTACCATCTGGATGTACGCAAGTTGCTTATTCAAACCGGTGTGCAACTGCCCGATGAGATGGAAGCCGAAGCCGCACGCCTCAATGCACTGGAAAAAATCGACTTTCAGGGAGTGTATCAGCACCGCATGAAAGCGCTGCGCATGATTTATGAAGCAGATGGACTGTCGTTCAAAGATGATTTTGCCTGGTTTGATTTTTTTGATATCAACCGGGAATGGCTGGTACCTTACGCGGTGTTTTGTTACCTGAGAGATCAGTATCAAACCGCTGATCATACCCAATGGGGTGAACATGCCATCTATGATGAAGAAACCATTCATGCCATGGCAGAACCGGGTAGTTCGCATTACGCCGGAATTGCTTTTTACTATTACCTGCAGTTTCATCTGCACCTGCAGTTTAAGGAAGCAGTGTATCACATCCACACACATGACATGGTGCTGAAAGGAGATTTGCCCATAGGGGTGGGGCGCCATAGTGTGGAAACCTGGATGTACAAACATTTATTTCATCTGAATCAGCAGAGCGGAGCACCTCCGGATGCATTTAGTGCGGGCGGACAAAACTGGAATTTCCCTACCTATCATTGGGAGGCGATGCAGCAGGATGAATACAGGTGGTGGAGGAAACGACTGGAAACGATGTCTGCTTATTTTGATGCAGTACGCATCGACCATGTGATTGGGTTGTTCAGGATTTGGAGCATACCACTGGGTCACCGTACAGGTGAGTTGGGTCTGTTTCATCCCGCCAAAGGATTTCATGCACACGAACTGGCCACCGCCGGACTGCACATGAATGAAGAAAGATTTTGCACGCCCTTCATCAATGCAGCCGTGTTGTATTTTTATTTCCGGGAAGATAAAGCGCGCGTAATCGAAACCTATTTTGAAGATAACAGGTTTAGAGCCGCCTTCAATTCTATGGCCTCGCTCGAAGCCTGGCTTCGTGAACATCCGGATCCTTCTGCAGATGCATTGCGTGAACTGATGGCCAATGTGATTTTTATTAAAGAGGGAGATGAGTATCATTTCAGAATGAACATGCAGCAAACACCATCATTTCAGTCGCTCCCCGAAGATCAAAAGCATATACTTAATGAACTCTACCATCAGTACTTTGGAGAGCGGCAGTATGATGTATGGCTGAAATCAGGTACTGACAAACTGCTGATGATGAAGCAGGCCACCACCATGATGCTGTGTGCGGAAGACCTGGGCATGGTGCCATCCATGGTGCCCGGTGTGCTGGAGAAAATGGATGTATTGTCGCTGTATGTGGAACGCATGCCACATCGTATGGAAGAGCGTTTTGCCAATCCGGCCCACGCACCTTATATATCGGTGGTAACGCCATCAACTCATGATATGGAACCCATTGCCCTCTGGTGGCAGCAACATCCCGGGGGTGCGCAGTATTATTATCAGCATGTGTTGCAGCAGGAAGGGCCCGTACCCGCAGTATGTACTCCAGAATTGGTGAAGTTAATACTGCAACGTCAGCTCCAATCTCCGGCTATGTGGGTGGTGTTTTTATTGCAGGATGTATTGATTGCCGATAAAGACCTGCATATTGAAGATCCTACGCATTACAGAATCAACGATCCGGGGAATGATGACCATGTGTGGGATTATCGTGTACACATTACCGTTGAGGAGTTGTCTGATCAGCAGGCGCTGGCCGGTAAATTACACAAGTGGATTCGTAAAAGCGGGAGGGCCTGATGAAACTGAAAGTAAACGCAAAGATTGTTCAACTACCGTTCAGGTATCCATTCACCATTTCCAAGGGCACCAAAATACATCAGGAAGCACTCATTGTGGAACTGGAGTATTTTGGAATGAAAGGATATGGCGAAGCCCCTGCCATTGCATACTATGGAGTAACCGCCGCAGGCATGCTCGAAGCACTCGAATTCAAACGCCGTGCCGTGGAACAATTCTCACTCACCGATCCGGAACGTTTCTGGCATTACCTGCACCACCTGTTCCCGAATCATCCATTTCTCGTTTGTGCACTCGATATGGCGGGATGGGATGTGTGGGGTAAACTGAAACAAATGCCGCTGCACCGCCTGTGGGGACTGAATGCAGAGGCCTTGCCGGTAACTGATTATACCATCGGTATCGACCAGCCGGAGGTGATGCTCGAAAAAATGCAGGCACTGCCCTGGCCGGTGTATAAAATTAAAGTGGGTTTCGATGGCGATATCGAACTGATTGAAACGTTGCGAAAACACACAGCACAACCTTTTCGCGTAGACGCCAATGAAGCCTGGCAACCAAACGAGGCTGAAAAAAAAATCAGGCGGCTGGCTTCACTGAATGTAGAACTGGTGGAGCAACCAATCTCAAAAAACAATCGGGATGCGCAGGCTGCATTGTTTAAAAACACCGCCTTGCCGCTGATAGCCGATGAATCCTGTGTATCGGAGAAAGAGATAGAATCATGCGCCACCGATTTTCACGGCGTAAATATTAAACTCACCAAATGTAGTGGTATCACCCCCGCCCGCAGAATGATCCGTGAAGCCAAAGCCAAAAACCTGAAGGTGATGCTGGGCTGTATGAACGAAAGTACCATTGGTACTGCTGCATTGTTGCACCTCGCTCCTCAGGCCGACTGGCTCGATGCGGATGGCCCCTTGCTTCTGAGCGAACATTCTGGCGTTCCGCTTATGCCGGTGAACGGGTTGTATGAAATGCCCGTAAAACCCGGACTGGGGGTGGACGTTGATTTTGACCAATTATAAGTATGTACCATGACTCCTGAAAGAGAAAAAAGACTAACCGATGTATTGAATAAAAGACAGCCCGGATTAACCGTAGTGCTGGAAAATGTGTTTGACCCGCACAATATATCTGCGGTTATGCGTACCTGTGATGCGGTGGGTATTCAGGAAATCTATATCCTCAATACCATAATTCCTCCTCATAAAAAATGGGGAGCCCGCAGTTCGTCCAGCGCAGCCAAATGGTTAACCATTCATCAATTTACCGAGGCGGAGGCTTGTTTTAAACACCTCCGGGCTCATTATGATAAAATTTATATAACACACCTCAGCCACGAGTCCGTGGAGCTGTATCAGCTGAATCTTACCGAACGCGTAGCCCTTGTTTTTGGAAATGAACACAGCGGTGTTAGTGATGCACTGGTTCAACTGTGCGATGGGAATTTCATCATACCACAGGTAGGCATTATCAAATCATTAAATATCTCCGTAGCCTGTGCTGTTACGTTGTACGAGGCTTTCCGACAGAAACAACAGGCAGGGCATTACGAAACGCCACAGCTGAAACCGGCTCAGATGGAACAGCTGCGCAGTGAGTGGGGGTTCATCGATGACGCGTCAGGAGGTGACAATCTTTAATTAGATTTGTACAGTTGATTTTACTGCATTCATTCATTAAACCGGAAAATCGTGGGTCAATTATCATACAACAGGGTTTTTGCCAAAACTGAAAAAACGGTTACACAGTTTTTTGAACAGCACGGTAAAAAAAATCTGACGTACCATAACTTACAGCATACACAGTATGTGGTGCATAAAACCATGGAAATTGCCGCGCATTATCCAATAACCGATGAGCAATTGATGGTACTGTATGTGGCCGCATGGTTTCATGATACTGGATACCTGATTGCAGAGCCTAAAAAACATGAACTTAAAAGCACGGAAGTGCTGAAAAATGCAGCTGGAGAATTGGGGCTATCCGAAAGGCTGGTAGAGGAGATCAGTCGTTGTATCCTGGCTACACGCTATCCCCGTAAACCTGTTGGCTTGCTCGAAGAAATTATCTGTGATGCGGATACATTCAATCTGGGCACCAAAGATTTTTGGGATACCAATAAAAGAATGTTCCGTGAATTGTTAGCCGAGAGAAAAGATAAACTTAATAAAGTGTTGTTTGATCAGGAAACCATCCGCTTTATGGATACTCATCAGTATTACACGGTGTATTGCAAGCAGTTTCTGAAACAGGGTAAAGCTCAAAATAAAAAACAACTGCAGGCAGCCTCATTGCAAAAGCCGCTAAAATAAACTACTCATCCACGAATTAAATCCTAGATATGTTTTTCAACCGCGATCTTAGCTGGCTGGCTTTTAATCAGTTGGTACTTCAACAGGCAGAACGTGAAGATCTGCCGTTGTTTGAACGGATGAAGTTCATGGCAATCTTTTCATCAAACCTCGATGAGTTTTTTCACGTGCGCTATCCGGAAGTGGTGGCTATTTCGAAGTTGGACAGTAAAACCATCCAGAAGATGATTATCCCCCAGCAACCGGGCGTGGTGAATCGTATTCAGGAAACAGTGAATGAATATTTACAGACCTTCGGCAGGATTTTAAATACCATGATTATCCCCGGGTTGAAAAGTCATGGGATTACCATGTATTACAACGATAAAATCAGGAAGGAACACGAAGAAGAGGTACGGGAGATCTTTCATACCGAGGTGTTGTCATTCATTCAACCCATCAGGCTCGGTTCGGCAACTGCCTATCATTTCATTCCTGAAAACAATAAACCGTATCTGGTGGTTTCTTCACGGGAGAAGGATAGCGATTTGCTCCGACATGATGTGGTGAATATCCCCACGGCTAAGCTTAAACGCTTTTATGAACTGAGTGCCGTTGAAGGTCAACAATACGTTGTATTTATAGATGATATCATACGGTTTAACATTCCGCGTTTATTCCCCGGTGTGAAGGTGGAAAGTGTGTACAGCATCAAACTCAACCGCGACGCCGATATCAATCTGAATGATGAGTATAGTCCGGACATACTCGACCGTGTAGAAAAAAAACTGGCTAAACGAAATATAGCACCGCCATCCAGGTTTTTATATGAATCCGGCATGCCACTGCGCCTCAGGATGTTTTTGGCTGCGCTGTTTGATGTGGAACAGGAAGATATGTTTGAAGGAGGTAAATACCATAACCTGAGTGATTTGATGTCGTTCCCTTCATTGGGGAAATCATTGTTTTATCCCGCTTTCAAACCTATTGTATTTCCCAAAGAAGCGGTACGGGGTGATGTATTTAATCTGATGCTGAAAAAAGATGTGTTGCTACACCTGCCGTACCAGTCTTATGCACCGGTACTCAGTTTCTTCAATCAGGCTGCGGTGGATATGCATGTTACTGAAATTTACATTACACTATATCGCGTGGCCGCTGAATCGCATATAGTAAACGCACTGATCTCCGCTGCACGAAACGGTAAAAAAGTTACTTGCTTTATTGAATTAAAGGCCCGGTTTGATGAGGCCAATAATATTCGCTGGAGCCGTATCATGAAAGAAGCCGGTATCAAACTCATCTATAGCAGTCCATCGGTTAAGGTACACTCCAAAGTGGGATTGGTAAAACGGAAAGAAGGGAAGGATTCGCAGTTATACGGTATTATCAGCACCGGGAACTTCAACGAGTCTACTGCGAAATTTTATACGGATCATGTATTGTTTACTACCGCTCAATCAGTGGTAGATGAACTTCAAACGCTTTTTAATTTTTTAAAGAAACATACGGCCATCGCCCAAAAGCCGGCACTACACTTTACTGAATTGCTGGTAGCCCGTTTCAATATGAAAGATGAACTGGAAAAACATATCCGTGCAGAAATGGAAAAAGCCCAGTCGGGAGGAAAGGGGCTTATCCGCTTAAAGGTGAACAACCTCGAAGATCCCTGGATTATACATCTTTTGTACAAAGCCTCCCGCGCCGGTGTAGAAGTACAACTGCTGGTTCGAAGTGTGTGCTGTCTGATACCGGGTATCCCGGGCAAAAGTGATAACATAAAGGTAAAACGGATTGTTGACCGCTTTCTGGAACATTCACGTATTTTCATTTTTGGGAGCCATAATGATGCCACGGTGTATATGGGTTCGGCAGATTTGATGATTCGTAATCTGAGAAATCGTATTGAAGTGGCTGTACGATTAAACAATCCTGCATTCAAAAAAGATATGGAACATTATTTTAACCTGCAGTGGAAAGACAATACCCGGGGAGTGTATATCAACCGGAGTCTTGTGAATATACCGGTGGAAGATCAGGGCAATGTGCCACTGAATGCGCAGGAAGAAATTTATAAATTTTTGTCGGCTAAAAAATGAGAAAACGCCTCCCTTTCTTTAAAGGCATTTCCGGTGTAACGTATTACCGCCTGAAAACCATGTTTACCATTGCAGTGGTGTGGACTTTCATCGATGTGGTGAGTGTGTATATATTCAACCGGGCTGATATGGAAGACCCGCGGAAAAGCATGCTCTTTCGGGCTGCGTTTGTGTTCAGCATCTCCCTGTTCATCAGTTATTTTTTTCCGGCTACTTTACGCAGGTTTGTTCGAAAGTACCCGCTATGGCTGAATTTGCTCGTGAAATTTGTTGCAGTCCTCATTGCGGCATTGCTCATGAACTTTTTGGTTTATCTGATAGAACACCTGTTTATTGAAGGATACACATTCCGCGAAACGGTAGACCGTTTTTTTGCAGCATCCCGTTATGTAGACTGGTTTCTGCAAAGAACATTTTATTGGGTATTGTTGCTGGTGCTCACGCAACTGTATATTGAGATCAATGAAAAGTATGCGCCCGGGGTTTTTAAAGATATCCTGGTAGGGAAGTATTATATCCCCAAAGAGGAGAAGCGCATCGTGATGTTTATTGATCTGAAGGATTCTACTCCCATTGCTGAAAGATTGTCGCACCAGCGTTACTTTATGTTTATCCGCGAATTCATCAATCTGGTGTCCATTGCACTGATTGACAATTATGGTCGTATCTATCAGTATGTGGGCGATGAGGTGGTGGTTTCCTGGCCTGCCACTCCAAAAAATGCCCGAAGGGCAATTCAGTCATTGATTGATGCCCGTAAAATGATTCAGAAGAACAACAATCGATTCAGAAGAAAATTCAATGAGGTGCCTTCGTTCAGGGCAGGCATTCATGTGGGTGAAGTTACCATTGGCGAAATCGGAGTGATAAAAAAAGACCTGGCCATCAGCGGAGATACCATGAATACCACGGCCCGGATACGGAGTGCCTGCACAGAGTTTAATGCGAATTATATCGTTTCCGGAGAGTTCAGGGAGTTTGCCTCACTGGAAGAATGGCAATGCGATAACCTCGGCCGTGTAGATCTTAAAGGGAAAGCGGAAGCTATTTCCTTGTGTGCTCTGAAATTGTAAGTATTTTTAGGCCATGAGCCGCCTGAAGAGCCACCATCACCTGCGTTTTTCTGACTGGGAAAAAGTTTTTTTAGCGCTGATATTATTCGGCGCTGCCTTTGTTTTTATTTATCAGGTATTGCTTGTATTTCATTATGAGTCGGTGGTTTGGGACGAAAAAGTGTTTCTCTACGTCAGAAGCCATCAGTCTGAATGGATGACCCGCCTCATGAAAGTGTTTACCTTCATTGGCTCGGCCTGGGTGTTGGTTCCTGCCTACCTGGTCCTGATAGTATGGGCGTATTATTATCTTAAAAACAAATGGCTTTCACTCCATATTTTCATTATTGCTGTTTCGAGTTTGCTGATGATGCTAATGCTCAAGAAAATTTTCAAACGACAGCGTCCTGATGAATCAATAATCGGAGAAATATCGGGTATGAGTTTCCCCAGCGGCCACTCGTATATGAGTTTTACTTTTTTTGGACTGCTGATATATATAATTCAACGTTCATCCCTCACCGTTATGTGGAAACGTATTTTACAGCTTGCCTGTTTACTAATCGCTTCCACCATCGCGCTAAGCCGGGTGTATCTGGGAGTGCATTATTTTTCTGATGTGTTGGCCGGTATGAGCTTGGGTTGGATAGGATTGGTGTTGATGGGATTCGTGTTTTATCTCTGGCACCGCGAGCGCATGTAAACGATTGAAAATTCAGTCGTTTGCGTTAATATTGTTCTACTGAAAAATTATTGTATGGAAAAAGTATTAGGCATTGGTACCCGGTTACAGCATACTCAGCATGGTCCGGGCGTTATCGTAGGTATTCGTTATGCTACGTATCTCATTTCTTTCATTCATCATGGCGTGAAGGAGATTGACAAAACCGATTCGCAACTCGATGAAATCATCCCGGAAAACGTTACCGAAGAAATTGAAACACATTCAGAAGTAGAAAAAAGTTTATTGCATATCCTGCGCCAATGGGCAGAGATAACGGAAGTTGTTCCTTTGGGCGACCGTTGGCTGGGAGGCACCATGTTACTACAGCCGGCTGATAAAACACAAAAACCCAAGGAAGTGCCGATTGACGTGTTCTTTCACAAAATTGTAATGTTGCGCGACAGGCTGCGGGTAATGGAACAGCAAATTAATGCGCATAAAAAACTTACCGATGAAGACAAGGTAAATCTGCAACAATACATCACCAGGATTTACGGAACACTCACTACTTTCAATGTGTTGTTTAAAAACAAAGAACACTGGTTTGTAGGAGAGAAGGGGAGTGAAGCCTGATCCCTCTGTTGGTTACAAACATTACATATAATCCATAAAAAGAAAACCAGACCTCAAAGAAGTCTGGTTTTTTTATTTTTTGATTCGTCTGAAATTAGATGGGTCTGTTCGGATCAAAGTTTTCCAGTTCCTTCGACACTGCATTCAGGAAGGTGGAACCCAGTGAGCCATCAATGATGCGGTGGTCATAGCTCAATGAAATATACATCATGTGGCGAATACCGATGGTATCTCCCTGGTCGGTTTCAATTACCATTGGGCGTTTTTTAATGGCACCAACTGCCATAATCGCCACTTGCGGCTGATTGATAATCGGCGTACCCATAATGCTTCCGAAAGTGCCCACGTTGGTGAGGGTAAATGTACCACCGGCAGTATCATCCGGCTTCAGCTTTCCGGTGCGCGCTGCATTGGCCAGTCCGTTTACCTGTTTGGTTAAACCCACCAGATTCAACTGGTCGGCATTTTTAATAACCGGTACAATCAGGTTACCACTGGGCAGGGCGGTGGCCATGCCAATGTTGAGGTCTTTTTTGATGATGATCTTATCGCCATCCACCGAACTGCTCATCATCGGATACTTCTTGATACATTTTACAATCGCCTCAATGAATAACGGGGTGAATGTAATTTTTTCGTTTTCTCTTTTTTCAAATTCCTTTTTAATACGGTTTCTCCACAATACCAGGTTGGTAACATCACACTCTGCAAAACTGGTTACGTGAGGTGATGTGGCCTTACTGTCAACCATGTGCTTGGCAATCATCTTCCGCATCCTGTCCATTTCAATAATCTCCACGTTGCCTGAATATACAGGGGCTGGTGCCGGGGCTGATGGCTGAACCACGGCAGGAGTTTGTGCCATCGGTGCTGCCACGGGTTGTGCGGGTGCTGCCGGTTGAGGCGCTTTGCCCCTGTTGGCCACATAGGCCAGGATATCTTTTTTACTTACACGTCCATCCTGACCTGTTCCCGGAATTTGTTCCAACTCCGACATGCTGATGCCTTCACTTTGTGCAATGTTCAACACCAGTGGAGAATAAAAACGCACCTTGGAACCTCCTGCGGCAGGTGCAGCAGCCTGTGGCTGAAAAGGTACTTCCTCTACTACTTTAGCTTCTTCGTACACCGGAGCCGCCGGAGCAGGTGCTGCGGTTTGTCCGTTCGATGCCCCCACGCGAATTTTTGCAATCACCGTTCCGATAGGCACCACATCATTTTCCTTAAATAAAATCTCTTCAATCACGCCGGCAGCTGTGGAAGGAACTTCACTATCTACCTTGTCGGTTGCAATATCCAGAACAGTTTCATCCTGTTGAATGGTATCTCCGGGCTTTTTATGCCATTTAAGAATGGTGGCCTCCATGATACTTTCTCCAAGTTTGGGCATTACCAGGTCAACTAAACTCATATAAATTGTATTGTATATTTAATGATCTTTCGGCACAAATGTACACAAAATCGCCGTTTTGTTGCCTTACTTTTAAGGCTTACTGACAATCGTTTCCAAGAGTAAATGAAATCCCTGTACGGCAGCAGCTTCTATGTTGTTCTGTCGGCTGTATCGCAGTTTAATGCATTTGGTGCGCTGGATTTCGCGGGATCCCGCAGCTATCCACAGGGTGCCCACCGGTTTGTCCGGTGTTCCTCCACCGGGACCCATGATCCCACTCAGGGCAATACCATATTCTGTTTGCATTACATCTAACACCCCCTGTAACATTTGTATCACTACGGGCTCACTCACCGCGCCATGTTCCATTAATGTGGATTCCTTAACCCCCAGCACCCGTTGTTTGATTTCATTGTCATACGATACCAGGCTGCCCTTAAAATATTGCGATGATCCTGGGAAGGAGGTGATCCTGTGTGATAAAAATCCTCCTGTACAACTTTCTGCCGTAGATAGCGTGGCTTTTTGCTCCGTTAGTTTACGTGCCACCACTTCCACAATAGAAATATCTTCATTGACTACCAGGTAAGGTTCAACGGCCAACTGAAGCATATTGAACTGTTCATCTAAAACAGCCGGTGAAATATTATCTGCGGATAGCCTTAACCGTATGAGTCCGAAATTGGGTAAATAGGAAATGGTTATTCCTTTCGGCAACTGCGCTTCATAAGGCACCAGCAGGTCGGCCAGGTTGGATTCCGGAATGCCTGAAACCATGAGGGTACGGTGTTGTATGGGTGGAAGCGGGAACGTTTTTTTGAGCATGGGGAGCACATGCTCCTCCATCATGGATTTCATTTCAAATGGAACTCCCGGCATACTGAAAATGAGTTGGTCACCTTTTTTGAAAAGCATGCCCGGCGCAGTGCCCTGTGCGTTAGGAATAACCGTGCAAACATCCGGCACCATAGCCTGTTGCAGGTTGCGATGCGAAACCGGCCGTTTCAGGTGATGTTCAAACAAGTGCTCAATATGTGCTTTCACCTGTTCATTCATTACCATTTTACCACCAAAGTATTCGCACAACAACGGTTTGGTGATATCATCCGAAGTGGGGCCTAATCCACCAGTTATAAATACCAGATCGGTGCATGACAAACATTCATCCAGTGCCCGGCGTATACCGTTCGGATTATCGCCCACCGACAATCTGCGCTGTATGGAAATACCAATTGGATTCAGCGCGCGGGCAAGCCAGGCGCTGTTGGTATCTATAACCTGACCAATGAGTAACTCATCTCCAATGGTAATGATGCTTGCATTTAACATGCTTTATGATAATTTTAGTGCAATTTAGCGAAGATGAGAAGCATTTTTACCGCCCTTTTTATTTGTGGTTCCCTTTCTATATATGCACAGCCGGAAAAAAAACTGGAATCCGCTGTACAACAGCTGTATCAGGATGATCAGTTTAAACATGCAGTGATTGGTTTTTCTGTATGGGATGTACAGGCCAATCGTTCTTTGTATGACCATGGCGGGAAGTATGGTTTAACACCTGCCAGTTCATTGAAGGTGCTAACCAGTATTTCAGGATATGAATTGCTGGGGCAGGATTTTGTGTACACTACCACCATTGAACTGGCGAAGAACGACCGTGGTCAGCATATCCTGCGCATCAACGGGAGCGGAGACCCCACCTTTGGAAGCCATCGCTGGTCGGCCACACAGGGCCCCCTGATGCTGGAACGCATTGGGAAAATATTGAAGGAGAGAAATATCCGAACGTTGCATGCCGTGTATATCAATGACATGGAGTTTGGATATCAACCCCTGCCCAAAGGCTGGGTTTGGGAAGATATTGGGAATTATTACGGTGCGGGCGCATGGGGCTTCAACTGGCGGGAAAATCATTTCAAACTCACGTTAAAGCCTGCCCTAAAACAAGGCGAGCCGGCAGACATCGTTTCCACTGATCCGGCATGGATAAAAGATCGTATCACCAACTTTGTTACAACAGGAGAAAAGGGGACGGGAGATCAGACATCTATTTATTCATCTCCCTACCAAACGCGTTTGTTTATTCAGGGCACCATTGGTATGGGAGTGGACCTGGCGGTAGTTTCTGGGGCATTGCCCGATCCGGCCGAGGCATTTGAACGCGAGTTGCAGGATTACTTTAAAGCCAATGATATTCATGCAACCTCTTACTATCGGTACAGTGACCTGCGTAGAAGCGGAGGGGTGTTGCCGTCTTATACTTTTTCACTGGCTGATACCGTTCGGTCTCCTCTGTATGCTGCCATTGATTATTGGTTTCTTCAGAAAAGCATCAATGCATTCGGCGAAAGCGTGGTTAAAACCATCGGATGGATTAAAGGTACCGGTGCATGCACGCCTTGTGGTATTGAAGTGATAAAGGACTTCTGGATGAACCGGGGTATCCCATCCGGCGCTGTTCAAATCATTGATGGCAGCGGATTGTCGCCCAATAATAAAATTTCTACCCAAGCCCTTGTGGAAGCCATCCGGTTTGCACGTACACGCCCCTGGTATAATCGTTTTTATTCAAACCTTCCGGTGATGAACGGTATCCGTATGAAAAGCGGATACATCAGTGGGGTGCGCTCCTATACCGGTGTGGTAAAATCCCTCTCGGGTAAAGAATTTGTTTTTGCATTTATCGTGAACAACTTTGATGGTAATCCCTCGGCCGTACGCGAAAAAATGTGGAAGGTGCTGGATATACTGAAAGTGCAATAACTGTTTTTATTGATCCGTCAGGATTTATCCGTATCAAAAAAGGGGCTGAGTTTTTCCATCAGAGGATCAGGCAGGGCAACGCGCTTCATGGTTTTGGCATCCATCAGATACAATGTAGCCGTTCCGGTATTGATGAGTTTTTCTTGAATGTAAATTTCACCATGAAATACCATTTTATGATGCAGGGGCAACTCCTGAATGGTGATTCGAACGGTGATGATATCATCATACCGTGCAGGCTGAATAAACTTCATGTGTAAATCAACCACCGGCATAATAATGCCCATGGCTTCTACATCTTTATAAGTGTACCCCAGGTTGCGGATGGCCTCCGTTCGGCCGATTTCATAAAATTGAGCATAGTGACCGTGATAAACCACTCCCATCTGGTCGGTTAGTGCATAGTGAATGCGTATGGGCGTTTCAAATGTATACATGGTATTATTTTCCGGTCATGGCATCAATGCTGAATCGTCCGGGCCCCACAATCAGGATGGTTAAAAAGGCACCCAGGTATAAAGTGGCCATCTCACCATCCCCAAAGAAATCACCCTGATGCGCTTTGAATAAAGCCACACACATGGTTACGATTAATGGGATGGCAGCCAGCCGGGTGAATAGCCCCAGTATGATGAACAATGCACAGAAGAATTCGGCAAATATTACGAGTGAAAGGGAAAAAGAACTTCCTAATCCCAGGAAACTCATGAATTTGTCCTTTCGGGCTGAGAAGGAAATCAGTTTCTCATATCCGTGGTTCATCATGAGTCCGCCCGTAACAATTCTGAGGAGCAACATTGCAACAGAAAATGCCGCTGCACTGTATTTGGTAGAGGTTAATTTTTTCATCGGTATCAGTTAACGCATAAAATTAACGGCTTTCGGTGACATGAAGAAGATTTTGGTTTACCATTCTTTTAACAGCGGGATTCGATTAGATTGATTTTGTTTACATTTTGCGTACAAGTTTTATGGAATTTATCCATCAATGATAGGTATGTAGTTATAAATTTGCCAACGGTAAAAAGAAATAATCCGATGATGTTAAAACCTTTCCTTTCAGTGCTGGCCTTTGTATGGTTCCAGTCTGTTGCCATAGCTCAGGGAACCCATAGTGTAACCGATCCCGAACTTAAATTGAAAACAGCCCAGCAGTTTTTTCTGCAGGAGCATTATGCGCTGGCGTATCCGTTGTTGCACGAGCTAACGGAAATGTATCCACCCAACACCATCAGTGATTTTACCTATCGCGTTGAGGATGTGCAATACTACTATATTGCCTGCCGGTTGAAACTGATGCATGAAGCCGCCGCCTCAGCTGCTGAAACGTATATCCACAGCACGGGCAATGCGCCACGTAAACAGTTGATGAGTTATCAGCTCGCACATTATTATTACCTCTCGGGCAACCATGAAAAAGCCATTGAATACTTTGATATTGCCGGTTGGGATAATCTCTCGAATGAAGAAGTTGCCAATGCAAAATTTGAAAAAGCATATAGCTATTTTAATTTGAAACAATACGCTGAGGCCAAGCCCCTGTTCGACGAAATCCACCAGCTGCCCGATCATCCTTATTATATCCCTGCCAATTATTATTATGGTTTTATCGCCTATCGGGATAAGGACTACGACAAAGCACTGTCTGCTTTCCGGTTGGTAGAAACCACCGATCCATTTCAGGGAGTAGTGCCTTATTACATTGCTGAAATTTACTATTTCAAAGGCATGAAGGACGAGGCCATGCGTTACGGTTCTTCTGTACTTGAAAAGGGCGGGGCACTTTACTACGAAAAGCAATTGAAGCTGTTGATTGGTCAGCTTTATTTTGAAAAGCAGGATTACCGCACAGCTTTGCCATTGCTGGAGGATTATGTGAATGAGTCTGACAAAGTAAGCAAGGAAGTGTTGTACGAGCTGAGTTTTTCGTATTACATGACCGGTAATTATCCTAAAGCAATCGACGGGTTCAAGCAGTTGAGCAACGAGCGGGATTCCATGGCGCAAAACAGTATGTATTTACTGGGCGATTTGTATTTGAAAGCGGGCGACAAACCCAATGCACGCAGTGCTTTTCAGTTCAGTGCCTTCAACAGCAGCCACCCCGAACAACAACGCATTTCAAGATTCAATTATGCAAAGCTGTCGTATGAGCTAGGATATCAGGATATTGCCCTGCAGGAAATCAGGAGTTATATCAATGATTATCCGGCCTCTTCATTTGATACCGAAGCCAAAGAAATTTTAATTGCCATCCTCGCCAATACCAACAACTACCGGGAAGCACTTGATATTTACCGCGGATTCAGCAATCCTACTATGGCGATGCAGAAGTCGTATCCGCGAATACTGCACGGACGGGCCATAGAACTGATCAACGATCAGCAACTGGCCGCAGCGGATATGTTGCTGTCGGATGTGTTGTCTAATGCGCAGGCGGGTTCATTAACGGCATATGCTCATTTCTGGAAAGGGGAGATTGCGTTTAGGCAGCAACGTTACGATGATGCCATCCGTCATACCACGCAGTTTGTTCAGGCGAATGTGCCCCCGCAGGGTGAAAGCAATATGGATGCCGCGCGGTACAACCTCGGATACAGTTACCTCTACAAAGAAAATTACCGTTCCGCACAAACGCAGTTTGATGCGGTGTGTAATTCAGCGGCGTCTGCTACTACGCCTTTGAAAAAGGATGCATATCTACGCTTGGGAGATGCCAGCTACATGCTGCGTGAATTCAGCAAGGCCAGTACAGTATACAATGCGGTTATTAAACAGGGCTGGCCTTCGGCCGATTATGCCATGTACCAAACAGCCATGATTGCCGGGGTGAGCAGCAGTGCTGAAAAGATAAATATCATGCAGCAACTGGAGAAATTGTATCCGGCGAGTTCACTCATACAGGATGCCAATTTTCAAATGGCACAAACATATATTGCCGACGAACGTTTTAGTTCCGCTATACCTTTTCTCAATAAAATCCTGACGGCTCCTGAGGGTGCGTTTAAACCTAAAGCTTATTTAAAACTCGGATTGGTACATTACAACACGGGGAATAACCGCGAAGCCCTGAATCAGTACACTACATTGATTGAGCGCTATCCGCGTACACCCGAAGCAGAAGAAGCTATGGGTATTGTAAAGGATATTTATGTGGAAGAAAACAAATTGAATGATTACCTCGCACTGATGCGCAAGGTGGGCAGGGATGTGGATGCAACTGAAGCAGATTCCCTGAGTTATGCGGCCGTGTGGTTGCGTTACAACCAGCGGGGCTGTGAGGCTGCCATTCCTGGATTTGAAAATTATATGTCTGACTATCCCAACGGACAATATATTGTAGATGCTCAGTTCACACGCAGTATCTGTTATCTGGAGAAAAAACAATTTGCCGAAGCCTTGCGTGGTTTTGATCAGGTGATCAGTCGTGGGTTGAGTAAATATTATGAGCGCGCTGCTTTGGAAGCAGGGCAGATTACTTACTTCGAAACCAAAGACTATGCAGCTGCCAAAAGATATTTCCTGTTGGTAAGAAACAATGCCGGCACGGAGGAAAATTTGATGATTGCATTGCGTGGACTGGTGCGCAGTTTATACCAACTGAAAGACTATGATGAGGCAAATGTGATTTCCACCGAATTGCTTTCTAAGAAGGGTTTGAGTACCGATGATAAATCTATTGCCAATCTGGTATTGGGTAAGTCGCTCCAGCTTAAGAACGACCATACTGGGGCCATCCAGGCTTTCAAGGCGGTGTCTGCCATCAATAAATCGGGTTGGGGCGCTGAGGCCCGGTATGAAACCGCACTGAGTTATTTTATGCTGAATGATTTGAAAGCATCAGAAAAGGCAGCGAATGCTGTTATCAGGGAAACAGGATCGTATGATTTCTGGCTCACCCGTTCCTATATCTTACTGGGCGATATCTTCCTGAAGCAAAAAGATTACTTTAATGCGAAAGCAACCTACGAAAGTGTGGCAGAGAATGCCGCGATTCCTGAATTGAAACAGGAGGCGCGTGAAAAACTGAATCAGGCCATCAACGAAGAAAAGAAACAATCCAAATTAGCTGACTAACCCAACATCTGATACTGATATGAAATACGTTCTAATCACTGTATGTATATTAACCGCCGGGAGCACTGCCATCGCACAGCGTGATACTACACGTAAGCCTTCAGTAGAAATCATTTCTACCTATAAGCCCGTGTTGCGCAATGCTTCTAAAATCCAGTTCTCCGGCACACACCTGGCACAGGATACCAGCCGCCGTGTGGCACCGTACCAGGTACCGGTACAAAAGTTGTTTTATGCGTATCAGCCGGTTCCATTGAATGCGCTGGCACTGGATATGGATACTACACCTGATCTTGGAAAACGATATTATGTGAAAGCAGGTTTCGGAAATTTATCAACACCATACCTGAAAGCCGCCGGTGTTTTCGGCAATGGCGAAACCCATGTGGTGAACCTCTACGCCGATCATGTATCCTCCAAAGGGCCGATAGAGCATCAGGATTTTAGTAAAACGGCTGTGCAGGCCAAAGGCACCTATTTTGGCGAGCAGTTTGAACTGAATGCCACTGCTGGTGTGGCATTAGACCGTTATCACCTTTACGGTTACGATCATACGCTGTATCAGCCGGCAAAAGGGGATGTGGAGCAGTATTTTCAGCAGTTTCACCTGGGGGCTGGTATTAAGAATACTCGTCCCGGACCGTATGGTATTGATTACGATCCATCCATTCGTGTGAATCATTTTTCTCTTGCCAAACAGTTTACTGAAACATCATTTATCATCAACGCACCGGTAGAAAAAAAGTTCAGTGATGAATTGCTCGTAAAGTTTACCGCGAATGCAGATATCACACGTTATAACCCGGATGGAAACCTCGGAGAAGCTGCTTTTACCAACAGCGTGATTCGTTTATCCCCTGCCGTTAAGTACTTCGCTTCGGGCGCGTTTATTCACGCGGGTTTATCGCCGGTGTGGTATAATAAAACGGGCACTATATTGCCGGATGTATATTTTGAAGTGAACCTGAACGATCGTTTTGTATTGCAGGGCGGATGGATTGGCCGTATCCATAAAAACACTGCCGGTAATCTGGCACAGATGAATCCGTTTATCCGGGGCCCCTTCAATGGCATCAATACCAAGGAAACCGAATTTTATGGTGGCATTCGCACCTCGGTGGGCAGCCATTTTAATATAGGTGCTAAGGTTTCATGGGTTCAGTTGTCTGATGCGTTGTTGTTTCTTAATGACACCACCGCCTTTACCAATAATTTCATTACCGGCACCGAAGAGCGGCTCAACAACCTGCGCATACACGGAAACGTGAGTTACATTTTACAGGATAAATTCACGGTGAACGGCAGCGTAACCCTGAACGGGTTTACCGGTATGAAACAGTATAGCCGCGCCTGGAACATGCTGCCACTCGAAATCTCAGGTTCGGTGAGGTATCAGGCTCTGAAAAAACTGCAACTGAAGGGCGATGTATATATGTTTGGCGGAGCTCGTTCATTTGATAAGAACAACGGGTCGTTTACGATGAAAGGAGGCACTGACCTGAGTTTTGGCGCCTCTTA